>Ga0247844_1000633_pt1 | contig 72996 bp, 66 predicted proteins | sample LaCtaG_FD_192421 | JGI IMG/M metagenome (GOLD analysis project Ga0247844, IMG submission 192421) | Freshwater microbial communities from meromictic Lake La Cruz, Castile-La Mancha, Spain - LaCruzMarch201714.5m_1 | ecosystem: Environmental > Aquatic > Freshwater > Lake | place: Spain: Castile-La... | reverse complement strand
CGAAACCTGGGAGACCGGCAAAACCTACCTCTCCCTCAACTAACAAAAACCAACCCGAAAACTACAAAAACAACCACCTTCAGAAAAAAACATCAGCCTTTTTACAGAAAAAACTTTGCGCGGCCCCAGTTCGGGTCGGGGAAGATGGAGGGCCATCGAGACGGAGTCGGCAGGTGGCGTGAAAACATTCCAGCCGACGGCCCGGAGTCCCCAAGCCATCCCGACGCCGACGAGGATCGCGACGAAGCCGGCTGGCAATCCTAGCGGAAGTTTGATCCGCGCCGCATAGGCAACGACGATGAGGAACATCGGGACAACAGCGATGGCTGGGGAGGCGAAGATTTGAAAAGCGAACCCCATCGCAATAAACGTGAGGGCAATCCCAGCCAGCGCCGAGAGCAACGCGGCCCGCGGCACACTTCGCCGGAGCGGATCGATAAAAAATGCGGCAGAGAGCTCGACGATCCCACTCACGAGACACGCGAACATCCCGGCCTCCCAAACCTTTATCGGATCCCCCGTCGCTCGCCAGACCGGGCCCATGATGAAAAAGATGAACGCAATCAGGCTCACCGTATTGATCCCGTAGGGCAGCGCGGTTACGTCGTCGCGACCGGTGGCCTTCGCCAGTTTCCATGCCTGCCAAGAGTAGAAAAGATTCCCGACCAAGATGGACAGGGCCGCCCCGGGCAGGATCGTCGCAACGACAACGGAAGTTGGAATTCCGCAGACGAGGGGACACAACGTCGCAATCAGCAAAAGCTGAAGGAGGTTATCTACGAAGAGGCCAACAAACCCGTCCAAGTCTCCCCGGACGAACCATCGAGGATTCCTGCCTGACGGATTTGTCGCTAGATGCACTCGTTAATGATATTCTCGATCAGCTCTTGGCGTCCGCTGTTTTTCTGCACGGGATCTGGCGACGCCAGCGCGATTTTTTCGAGGCTCGTGAAGGAGTGCTGGCCCTGCTCGATTTCAGCGCCGACGCCGGAATCCCACGAAGCATACCGGTCGGCAACGAGTTGGGCCAGACGCCCGTCCGCACGGATGGCCGCTGCGATTTTGAGTCCGCGGGCGAAGGCATCCATCCCGCCGATGTGGGCATAGAAGAGGTCCATTGGGTCGAAGGATTCGCGGCGGACCTTGGCGTCGAAGTTGAGACCGCCGGCTGTGAGGCCGCCCATCTTTAGCACCGTGAGCATGATCGCGGTGGTCAGGTAAAGACTGGTTGGGAACTGGTCGGTATCCCATCCAATGAGTTCGTCTCCGGTATTCGCATCGATCGACCCCAGGGCATTGGCGGCGGCGGCGACTTCGCATTCGTGCTGCATCGTGTGCCCGGCGAGCGTGGCGTGGTTGGTCTCGAGGTTGAGCTGGAAATGTTCGAGGAGTCCGTATTCGCGGAGGAAGTTCAAGCAAGCGGCGGCATCGCTATCGTATTGGTGGCGTGTGGGCTCTTTTGGCTTTGGCTCGATCCAGAACGGGCCTTTGAATCCGATTTGTTTTTTATAGTCAACCGCCATGTGGAGGAACTTCGCGAGATGGTCGAGTTCGCGCTTCATGTTGGTATTCCAAAGTGTCGAGTATCCTTCACGACCACCCCAGAAGACGTATCCCTCGCCGCCAAGCTCGTGGGTGACCTCGATGGCCTTCTTCACCTGTGCTGCAGCGAACGTGTAGACATCGGCATTCGGGCTGGTGGCGGCACCGTGGAGGAATCTCGGGTTGATGAAAAGACAAGCCGTGCCCCAGAGCAGACGGATCCCCGTGCGTTTCTGTTCCTCTTTGAGCACTGCCACCACCGCATCGAGGTTCTTATTCGACTCGGCGAGGCTGGCACCCTCGGGGGCGACGTCGCGATCATGAAAAGCATAGAAGGGGGCACCAAGCTTCCCGATGAATTCAAAGGCGACGCGAGCACGGTTCTGGGCATTCTCGACCGATGCCGAACCATCGTCCCATGGCCGCAGCATCGTTCCAGCTCCAAAGGGATCGCTGCCCGTGCCGCGGAAGGTGTGCCAGTAGGTGACGGAAAACCGGAGGTGGTCGCGCATGGTTTTTCCCTCGACGAGTTCGTCGGCATTATAGTGCTTGAAGGCGAGCGGGTTCTTCGACTTTGGGCCTTCGTAGGGAATCGTAGTGACTTCGGGGAATGCGTTCATGAGGATGTCAACGAATCACAAATATTTTGCTTTTACAAGATGGACAGTGAATCGCGGGTCTGACAGGTGAATGGGCATGTCTTTGAATGCCGTCGTATTTGACTTGGATGACACGCTGGTCGTCGATGAGGCCGTCTCGAAGGAAGCCATGCGGGAAGTCGCCGCCCTTGCGGGAGTCCGCCACGGCACGGACGCCGCTGAGTTCCTTTCGGCGGCTCGACGCTCTGCGGCGGTGCTCTGGACGGATAATCCTGAGCTCACCTATTGTGACGAGATCGGGATCAGCTTTGAGGAGGCTCTATACGGGAACCTTGAGGCCGAGAAAAGCGATGGAAGTTATTCCTTTTGCGAGTGGGCCGCCCGGACACGGGGGCCATTTTTTGATGCGGTTCTGCAGGCGCTGGGTGTCGCGGGGGAGGAGGCTGGTGAGGAACTAGCCGCGGCGTTTGTGACATCGCGTCGCCGGCTGCAGCGGCTCATGCCCGACGCCCGCGAGACCCTTGCCCGGCTTAGGAAATCGTATCGCGTCGCCCTGCTGACGAACGGGGCTTCATCGATCCAGCGGGAAAAAATCTCCGATGCCGGGCTGGCCTCGGCATTTGATGAGATCATCGTCTCTGGCGAGGAGGGGATCGGGAAACCTCGTTCGGAGATTTTTGATCGCCTGATCAGCCGCCTTGGCTGCCGCGCGGAGGATTGCGCGATGGTTGGGAACAGCCTCCGGCGGGATATTCTCGGTGCGAGGGATGCCGGGTTTGGTGCCACCGTCTGGCTCGAAATCGCCGGATCTGAGGAGCCCGCGGACGTCGTTCCGGATGCAAAAATCAGCGGTCTTCACGAGCTGCCAGCCCTCCTGCCGCAGTTAGCCTCTTAAAATCGGACGAGGCGGAAGAGAGACCGCTCTCAGGGATTCGCCTTTTTGCTCGGAAGGTGCGGGAGGCAATACTCGCGGCCATCTGAGGCCACGCGGAACTCAGCGTCCGGATCCGTTGCTTCCGTGATCCCGCAGACCTCGCAGCGGTGCATGGTCTCGGCAATCGGAGCCTTCGCGAGATCAAACCGGGCACGTCGCTTCTGGACTTTTCCGCGCTCCGTCGAGTGTCGGATAAAAGCTGGGCCGAAAAAGAGGAGGTAGTTTCCGAGGCACATCGCGACGATCATTTTTTCCGAGATCGGACCAAATAGGAGGACCGCTGCCGGGAAGAGAAGGCTCACGAGTGCCACCCACTTGATTTTTACCGGAAGGATGAAAAAGATGAGAATCTCCAAGTCAGGCGCCAAGGTCGCGACAGCGAGGAAGAGCGACAGGTTAAGAAAAAGATTCCCGCCGGAAGCGCCAAAGATCAGGGCCGACGCGGCGCACAGGATCATCCCGAGAAAATAGTAGGCATTGAGGCGGAATGTTCCCCAGCTTTGCTCGAGGAGGTCGCCGAGCCACCACGTAAAAAGGAGGTAGAAAAAAATCCAAAAGAAGCTGGTCGTCTCGGGAAGAAAAATCCAGCTAAGCAAGCGCCAGACTTCTCCGCGGAAAATCGCGGCGCGGTCGAGGATCAGGACGGAGGCGTAGTCCGGGTTGAGCGTAATGAGAATGAAGACAAGCGCATTGAGCGCGACGACGTAGCGGATGAGTCCGGGAATGGCAAATCGGGCAAAGGCTCGTTCGAATCGGTCAAGGATCGTCATGGCGTCGGGGAGGACTTTGCCGGGCCATCCGGGACTGTAAAGCGAAGACTGGGCGAAATCGCTTCGATGGTTGCGGATCGAATGCCTTTGATGCGCCGGAGGTCGTCGACGCTCAGGTAGGGCCCCTCGGCCCTCCCTTCGATGATTCGAACGGCGAGGACCTCGCCCACGCCCGGGAGTGCCATGAGTTCGTCTCGCGAGGCGGAGTTGAGATCGATGCCATCTGATGGAACGGGGGGCGAGAGAGTCGACGAAATCTCCGCTTCGTCTGCGCGTTCGACTTGGCGGTCATCGGCGATTCTATCCCAGTCTGTCATTTTCCAGATCCCTAGGCGCTTCGAAGCGGCAGTGAGTTCATAATCGGCCAGTCTCTCGCGATACTCCTCCGCGGAAATCCCATCCGGTCCGGCCCGGGAGACCCCGAATGCTCTGGCCAGACCTTCCTTCACCAGCGTGGAAGCGAGGTCCTGGTTGCCGCTCGTGGTGACAAACCCGTAGATCCGCCCGAAGCGGGCATCGCCTCGACCGTCGGCGAAGGCCGTGTGGACGGTAAATGGCTTGGACAAAAGCTCGCGCACCCTCACTGCTGCAGCCTCTCCGAATCCCCGGGCGAGCTTGATGGATTCATCAGTATTACCGCCCCAAATCCCGAAATACCGGCGCTGCGCGCGAACCCGTCGTGCATCGTTGTCATCCCGCACATGCCACTCGATACAATCCGCCCCATACAATCGGACCGTCTGTTCCGTGCCGTCAGGAAGTCGAACGCGAAAGCTGTCGCCATCTGCCCACTCGGTCGGAATCAGCATACATCCCGCAAATTTCTGTAGCTCGTCGGCGGCACTGGCGCCGATGAGAAACAACATGAATGAGGCAAGAAACAACGAGGGGGCTTTGAACAACATCCCAAAGAAGGTGGCACATTGCCCGGGGAATCGCACGGATTTCCAGCTACGGCCCGGAAGGCTCGAGGCTCATCGGTCGATCGTGGTCGAGATCGCGTTCGCAGATCGTGAAGAACTCGGACTTCGTCGTGCAGCGGCGGATATCGTGGAGGAATTCGGGACCGATGCCCTCTCCGATGAAGTTCGTATATTTTTTCATCTTCTGGACCTGTGACCGTTCGGGGACGTTGGGCGAGCAGGCGGAGTCGAAGAGCCCGTGGATGAAGGCGAGAATGTCGTGGCCGGTTGGGAGCGTCACGGCGCGGCCGGCGAGGTGGTCACGGATTTGGCGGAAAATCCAGGGGTTCCGGATCGCGGCGCGTCCGATCATGAGCCCGCGCGCACCGGTTTTCTCGAGAATCCCTTTTGCCGACTCCGGCGAGGTGACATTGCCGTTTGCGAGGATCGGGAAGGGGAGCGAGCGAACGGCTTGTGCGATGCGTTCGTAGTGGACGGTCGGCCCATATTTTTCAGCGACCGTCCGGCCGTGGACGGTGAGAATGTCGAGACGGTGCCGGGAAAAGACTTCGAGGAGTCGGTCGAACTCGCTCGCATCGGCGAATCCGAGACGGGTCTTCACCGTGAACGGAATCGACAGGGCCTCGCGGAGCGTTCCCAGCAATCCGTCGATCCGCGAGGGATCGCGGAGGAGCCCGCCACCGGCGCATTTTCGGTAAACGACCGGAGCCGGACATCCGAGGTTGAGGTCGATGGCAGCAACTGGATGGTGGGAAAGCTCGACGGCTGTGCGGGCGAGCGCCACGGGGTCGTTGCCGATAATTTGCGCGATCGCGGGCTGGCCCGTCGGGTTCTCTAAAATGGATCTCAGGATCGATTTCTGCGGGCGGTAATTTTGGGTGACGCGAAAGTATTCCGTGAAATAAACATCCGCACCGCCGTAGCGGTTGATCAGCGTCCAGAAGGGAAGGTCGGTGACATCCTGCATTGGCGCGAGAGCAAGGATCGGGCCGGGAGTCGCAAGAAGTTCGGGAAGCGTCTTCATTCGAGGAATTCCGATACGCCAATCCCGACATGAGTTCCCGTGGCGAAGCAACCCTGCATGAGGTAGCCGCCGGTGGGGGCCTCCCAGTCGAGCATTTCTCCGGCAACGAAGTGGCCGGGGAGAGCTTTGAGCATCAGGCGGTCGTTGACCTCCGCCCAAGAAACTCCGCCCGCAGATGAGATCGCCTCGGCAATGGGGCGGGGTCGAACGAGCGGGATCCCGCAATATTTTACCGCAGCTGCCAGTTTTTCGGCGGTCGTCCAATCAGCGCGGAGAGGGTGGCACTCGAGGAGCGCGCGGGCAGTGGTATCGAGCTTCCATCGCTCGAAGGCCTCGTGAAAATGCAAACGCCGGGCGTGCGCAAGGCGGGCGAGCAGCGTCGCTTCGCTGAGGGCGGGCTTGAAGTCGATCGTGAGGGAAGGATGGGGCATGGCGCGGAGAAGGGGAGTCAGGGCGTAGATGGGACCACCTTCGAGTCCGTTCTGCGTGATGAGGAGCTCGCCGGGAATCGTGGCCGATGCGACCGATGCGGTGATATTTTTCAGAGGTTTTCCTTCGGCGCGCTCCAAGAAGTCTGGAGTCCATGCGACCTCCCATCCACAGTTCGCGGGACGGAACGGATTGACGGCGATTCCCGAGTCGAGAAAATGCTCGACCCATTCCGCATTCGAACCGGTCTGCGGCCACGATGCGCCGCCGAGCGCGAAGACTGCCGCGTCGCAGGGGAAGGAATGCGGTCCGTCCGGAGTGGCGAATTTCAGATTAAGGGGGATCTCGTGGCAGAAGCCCACCCAGCGGTGGCGCATATGAAACACCACCCCCATCGCGCGGAGCCTCGCAATCCAGCGTCGGAGGAGTGGAGCGGACTTCATTCCGTCGGGATAGATCCGCTTTCCGGAACCGACAAATGTTGGGATGTCAAACCCCTGCACCCATCCCTGCAACTCTTCAGGCGGGAAGGCGCGGATCAAATCGACAGGGAAGCCGCTGGAGTAGCGGGCGACAAATGAGGCTTGGTCTTCGGAATTCGTGATGTTGAGTCCTCCGCGGCCGGCCACAAGGAACTTCCTGCCCACCGATGGCATCGCATCAAAAACATGCACGGAAATTCCCCGACCGGCGGCAATCTCGGCAGCCCGGAGCCCGGCAGGGCCGCCACCGACGACTCCCACGCGTTTCATTTTCCGATGAAAAAATCGCGCACGACAGCCATGTGTTGCATTCCAAAGACCCCGCTGTCATCCGGCTGGACAGGCGGTGGAACCTGGCGCGCGTCGAAGGCTCTGCTATCAAAGACGAAGCCGTCAGAAAACTCCTCGCCGGCAAGGCGGACCGGTGCCTCTTTGGATTCCGTCGCGGGATCGACCAAGACCCAATCGTAAGGTCGATTGCGGGGGGAGTTTGTGTGAATGTTGCCGAGCTGATCGCTCGGGGGATTGGTTGGGATCGTGACAAGGGCGGCGAGTTCCGCGAAGCACGACTCTGAAGTTTCCCGCGTGTTGAGATCCCCTCCGATGACGATGCGCTCACCGGGCTGCACTCTATCACGGAGCAAACCGATCAGCGCGCGGGCTTGCTCCACGCGGGCCGACGAGGATTTGGTATAAAAGTGAACGCTGACGGCCCAGAGCTTCGTGCCATCGGGGAGAGCGATTTTCGCCCAGACGAAGTCCCGGTTCTCCAAGACCACGTCATCCCACTCTCCAGATTCAATGATCGGAAATCGGGAGATCACGCCATTGGGAATCCCCGGGCCGGGTTCCTGCACAAAAGAGAACGATTCGCCGAACGTGGCATTCACCCACTGTCGTGTCGGCATCGTGGTGTTGAACTCCTGGATCAGCACAATGTCCGGCGCCAGGGCCTTGAGGATTCGTGCGCCGGCGCCTTCAAGATTCGAGTGGTTTGCGTTATCTGGCGAATACGCCTGTTGTTTTCCTGACGTGAGATTCGCGGCGACGATCCGGACGGTGCCGGGTTCGGATCCGATGGCGAATCCGATGCTGACAAAGAGAAGAAGTGCCAGACGTCTCATCGTTTCCGGTGGCCCTAAAGAATCCGTTCAACGAACGATTCGCGGTCGAAGGGAGCAAAATCCGAGGCCGCCTCTCCTGTTCCAACGAACCGTGTCGGGATGCCTAATTCGTGCTGGATGGCGACGGCGATTCCGCCTTTTCCGCTGCCGTCGAGCTTGGTGAGGATGATTCCGGTCAGTCCGACCGCTTGGTGGAATTCCTTGGCTTGGACAAGCGCGTTGGATCCGGTCGTCGCATCGACCACGAGCCATTTCTCGTGAGGGGCATTCGGGTCGTGTTTGGCGAGTGTCCGTGCGACTTTGGAGAGCTCCTGCATGAGGTTGCTTTTGGTGTGCAGTCGGCCTGCCGTGTCGCAGAGGACAAACTCAATGTCGCGACGATCCGCGCTCGTCCAAGCATCGTAGCAGAGTGCCGCGGCGTCTCCCTGATATTGACTCTTCAAGACCTCGATACCGAGACGTTCTCCCCAAAGGCTAATCTGCTCGATCGCCGCTGCCCGAAAGGTATCCGCCGCGACGAGCACGCAGGAATAGCGCTGCGCCTTCAGCCAGTTGGCGAGCTTTGCGCACGAGGTGGTCTTGCCTGTCCCGTTGACTCCGACCACGAGGATGGCTTTCGGAAGCGAGGGGAGTGGCCGGAGCGGCGGATTGGCGACGGGGAAAACGCGGAGAATCTCCTCGCGAGCGACCGCTGCGACTGTCTCGCCGCTGACCTCCGCAGCCCGTGAGCGGAGTGCATCCATGATCCGGACGGTCATGGGAACCCCGAGATCTGAGCGGATGAGGGTTTCTTCCAGTTCGTCCCAATCGACGGGACGCCCAGAGAATTTTGTGAGGAAGTTTTTGAGAAAGCCGAACGCCATCGCTCAGGAACCCGTCGGTTTGCGGGATTTGCGGATATTGTCGAGGATGCCATTGACAAACTTCCCCGAGTCCTCGGTGCTGAATTTTTTTGCGATCTCAATCGCCTCATTGATTGCCACGGCTGGTGGGATATCCGGGCAATGGAGCAATTCCTGACACGCCACCCGAAGGACATTCCGGTCGACTGAGCACAGGCGGGAAAATTCAAAGTTTCTGGCGTGCGCGCGAATCGTCTCGTCAATTTGCTCGCGATGTTCCATCCATCCCCGCAGGAGGTCGTCACAAAAACGGCGGGCGCTCGGGCTCAATCCGCGAAGACGATAAAATTCCTCCAGCCCGGTATCGCTCTCGTCTCCATGAATCTCCCGCTGGTAGAGATACTGAACCGCTGCTTCGCGGGCATCGCGTCGGACTCCCATGAAGTTAGCGGATATCCCGGAGGCTGCGGGCGGCGGATACGGCGGCGCGGGCGGCTTCGATCCCGCGGTTCAAATCCGCTTCGATACACCGGGCCCGGGCTTGGTTTTCATCTTCGACGAGAAGGATCTCGTGGATCACCGGGACACGGTGGGTGAGGGAGATGTCGAGGAGCGCGTTGGTCACCGCTTGGGCGACAAGCGTGGCATGGGCGGTCTCACCTTGGAACAAAACACCAAGGGCAATGATCGCTTGGTAACGATCGATCTCGGCGACGGCTTTCACCAAGAGCGGGACTTCGAAAGAACCCGGGGCAGAAATCAACGTGATCGTCGCGCCAGGCTCGATCATGTTGAGCTCGCGATAGGTATTGTCTACAAGCGGCTGGACAAACTGAGGATTGTATTGGCTCGCGACGATGGCGAAAGCCAAGCTGGCTTTCTGAGAGAGGCGAGGTCGCATGGGAACCGATTTGGACATGACAGGCGGATGTTGTCTCATTTTTCGCCCGGCGCAACAACAACATAGGAAAATTCCCGTCGGAATGTCGCGCCGTTCATTATCTTGACCGTCCGGCAAAACCCGTGCGAAACTTTCCGACGCTAGAAATACTTATCGCCTGTGGACATTAAAGAAATACGCACATTGATCGACCTCATGAAGAAGAACGGCCTGGCCGTCTTCAAAATGGAGAGAGAAGGATTCAAGATCACCCTCAAGACGGCCGGAGCCGGCCCGACGCACATTGTGACGTCCGCACCGGCCGCGCCCACGGCGAGCCCAGCAGCCCCTGCGCCTGCAACGCCGGCTGCGCCGGTCGCTGTGGAAGGCGGCATCGAGATCAAGTCCCCGATGGTCGGCACTTTCTATTCCGCTGCGTCCCCGGAGTCCCCGGCGTTCGTTTCGGTCGGACAAGAAATCACCCCGGACACTGTCGTCTGCATCATTGAGGCCATGAAGGTCATGAATGAAATCAAGGCCGAAGTCTCTGGCATCGTCACCGAAGTTTGTGCAGAGAACGGGAAGCCTGTTCAGTTTGGACAGACCCTGATCCGGTTGAAGTAATCCCGGTCCCCGGGAACCTGCCTCACATGTTTAAAAAAATCTTGATCGCCAACCGTGGCGAGATCGCGCTGCGGATCATCCGCGCTTGCAAAGAACTCGGAGTCCAATCCGTCGCCGTTTACTCGGAACCCGACCTCGACAGCTTGCATGTCCAGCTCGCCGACGAGGCAATCTGCATTGGGCCGGCGGCGAGTTCGGACAGCTATCTCAAAATCGATCGGATCATCAGCGCGGCTGAGATTGCGGATGTCGATGCGATTCATCCCGGCTACGGATTTTTGGCCGAGAACGCCCACTTCGCCGAGATCTGCAAATCCTGCAATATGAAATTCATCGGGCCATCTGCGACGGCGATTCGCTTGATGGGCGACAAAAATTCTGCCCGCGAGTGCGCGAGGAAATCCGGAGTTCCGATCTCGCCGGGCAGCGATGGCACGGTCGATTCCGAATCCGAGGCGATCCGGATCGCGCGCCAAATCGGTTACCCCGTGATGATCAAAGCCGTCGCCGGCGGCGGCGGACGGGGAATGAGGATTGCGAGCAACGAGGGGAGCCTCGTTCAAGGATTTCATTCGGCGAGGATGGAGGCCGACAAGGCTTTCGGAAACAGTGCGGTCTATATCGAGAAGTTCATCGTCAATCCGCATCACATCGAGTTTCAGGTCTTCGGCGACGAACACGGCCAAGTCGTCCACCTCGGTGAGCGGGATTGTTCGCTTCAACGGCGGAACCAGAAGATCATTGAAGAATGCCCTTCGCCATTAATGACCCCGGACCTCCGGGAGAAGATGGGCAAGGCGTCGGTGAAGCTGTGTCAAGATGTCGGATATTCGAATGCCGGAACGATCGAGTATCTCGTGGATGACGACGGGAATTTCTACTTCATGGAGATGAATACTCGGATCCAAGTGGAGCACCCGATCACCGAGGAGGTCTACGGATGCGATCTCGTCAAACAACAGATCCAAGTGGCTGCCGGTGAGCATCTCAGTGACTATGTGGTCAACGCCCGCCCGCGCCACCATGCCATTGAATGCCGGATCAATGCCGAAGATCCAGAACGCGGATTCATGCCTTGTCCCGGGAATATCGAGCTCTACTACGCTCCCGGCGGGCGAGGGGTGCGCATCGATTCTCACGCCTATGCGGGCTATCCGATTCCGCCGAATTACGATTCGATGATCGCGAAGGTCATTGCCAGTGCCTCCAGCCGCGAGGCCTGCATCCGCCGAATGTCTCGCGCCCTCGGCGAATACATGATCACGGGGATCAAGACGACCATTCCGTTCCAGCAGGCAATCATGCGCAATGCGGATTTTCGCCGCGGAAGCTACCACACCGGGTTCGTTGAGCAATTGCTCCGAGAGGGTGTGCCAGTTGTCCGATAGGGGCGGAGCGAACTCGGGAAGATTTTTCCTCAAAAGATAAAGAATCGCGTTGACAGGAGGCCGGGAGTTTAGCATTTTGCTGCCCGGAACAACCAGTTGACTTCAATGACCAAAACACTTCAGTCCCTTTTCGCTACTACTGCCATCGCTCTCGTGGGTGCCATCCATGCCAACGCAGCGGGGATCTTGCTGACCTACGCGGAGGCGCCGGGTGAATTGAATTCGACGCTCATCAACACGTCGTTCATCGATTTCAGCAGCATCGCACCGAATGTTGATGGCAGCCTGACATGGGCTGGGGTTGGGACTTATGATGATGTTGCGATCATCGACGCGAACAAGTATGGCGGTGCCGGTGGAACAGGCAAATATCTCGTTCAGAGCGCGGCTATCCCTCCGGGAAATCCGGTTCCTGTTACGACACTGACACTAAACACACCTAGTGCGTATTTTGGACTCTGGTGGTCCGCCGGTGATGCGACCAACCGTCTGACGTTTTACAATGGTGCTGACGTAGTCGCCGATTTCACCACGGCAACGTTGCTTTCTGTTTTGCCGGACACCTACAAGGGAATGCCAAGCGGGGCTTTTGCCGGTCAGAATATGGGTGAGAAGTATGCGTTCTTGAACATTTACGCGGATGCCGGAACGACATGGGATCGAATCGTATTCGCCAATAGTGCTGGCAGTGGTTTCGAGTCCGACAACCATACCACGCGAATCAATCCTTGGGGCACAGCACCCGGTGAGGTTGGTCCGGAGCCTGGTATTCCTGTCATGAGGGTGGAAGGCACGACCGTTGGTCCTGTGGTGACAGCGGTTCCTGAAACCAGCACTTGGGTGATGGGTTTCATTGCCTTGGGGGTAGTCGTGTTCATCATCCGTCGCAAGGCGAAAGCGGGCGAGGAAGCCTAATCGAGGGGTTTAGTTTTCGTCTTCGACACGAAACGTTGCGGTTGCACGGGAACTTCGCGAAATCGCCTCGACGGTCCATGTTCCCTTCTGCATGGGAATGAACGGACTCGAGATGGCCTGGCCGTTTAAGAGCCATGTGCAGTCCTGTGAGCTCCTGAGAGCCATGACCTGCTGACTGGCCGGCAGGCCCTTACTGCGGAGATAAGTGGCACCATCGGCAGGGAAGAAAATTTGAAGATTGCCAGAATCTGTCGTGGCGCCGATCCGATTCTCAGGACTCTGGCACCAGTTGGCGTAGGCTGGGGGAAGAACGAGCCTTTGCTCGCGATACATGGTTTCCGCATTCACGGATGGCTCAGTTCCGGGAAGAAAAAGTTCCCGAAGTGTCCGCTCTCCAGCGCGTGGGAGGAGGCCTGATTCTGCGGCGATCTCGATGGTTTGCAGTTCGCCAGTCGGCTCGTAGATCGGTTGGCTGCCCGTTGCGAGCAGATGCCTCATCATCGCGGCCCAGAGTGGTGCGGCGGCCCGCACGGCAAGGACGTGGCCGAGCGAGCGGCCATTGAGATTTCCCGCCCAGACTCCGACCGTGTGGGTCGCGGAATATCCCACGCACCATCGATCCCGAAATCCCGAGCTGGTCCCGGTCTTCACGGCCACCCGAGGTCCTAGATCCAAGGGGGAGGCCGTTCCGAAGCTCAAGCGCCGAGCCTCGTTATCGGAGAGGATGTCCGTCACGATCGAGGTCGCCTCAGAGGAAGCTAAGCGCTCGGAAACAATGGGCTCGCTTGGCATAATCCTCGCAGGCCATGCGAGTCCACCGCGCGCGAGTCCGGCGTATGCTCCGGCGAGATCAACGAGGCGAATCTCGGCATTTCCCAAGATAAAACCGGCACCGAAGTCATCGAACGTCCCCGGAATTTGAAATCCCCATCGCTCGAGCGTGGCGAATGCTCGCCGGGCTCCCACTTGACTGAGGGCGACGACCGCTGGAACGTTGAGAGAATTTCCGAGTGCTTCGCGCACCCGGACCGGACCGTAGGCACGTTGGTTGTAGTTCTGCGGATCGTAATCGGCGTAGGTTGAGGGGATCGCATCGGGCGTGTCTGGCATCAGCGTGGCGGCGGTAAATCGCCGCTCCTCGATTCCTTGAAGGTAAACAAACGGTTTGAGGGTGGATCCGCAACTCCGCGGAACCGTGGCGGAGTTAATCTCCTCGTGCTCTGCGCCGCCTGCACAGGCAAGGGCGCGGATCTCCCCAGTGGCATTCTCAACAACCACAATCGCCGCATCTCCAATGCCCATGGGCTTTCCCAGACGCAGATGGTCGGCTAGCAAGACCTCGGCGACAATCTGGAGATCTAGGTCGAGCGTTGTCGCTATTTGTGGACCGGCTGGCTCACGTGCAAGAACCATCCTGGCGAACGGCTCTGCCAGCCGTTCGGGCTCATGCCTGCCGACAAGCGGGGGAGCATCCAACAAATTCTTCTCAGTCACTCCGGGCGGCAGGATGCCGCGCTCGGAGAGGCGGGCAACATTCCGCCGGTAGGTCTGCATGGCCGCAGACGGGTTCTTCCAGGGATTGAATCGGTTGGGAGATTGAGGGAGTCCGGCAAGGTAGATTGCTTCACCGATTGTGAGATCGCAGCACGGCTTTCCAAAGTAGGCGACGGCCGCCGCCTCGGCTCCGATACGGCGATTTCCATAGTCAATCCGATTGAGATACTCTTCCAGAACCCGGTCCTTCGACCACATGCGCTCCAATCGCGATGCGGCAATGGCCTCGCGGGCCTTTACGACAAGCGTTCGGGGCGGACGTCCGGTCGAAACTTTGATCAGCTGCTGGGTAATCGTGGAGGCGCCTGAGACAACACGAAGGCTGCGGATGTTTCGCCAGACGGCGGCCGCGAGGGCGTAGATGTCGACTCCTCGATGCTCCCAAAATCGATGGTCCTCAATGCCAACGGTAACGATGGGCAACCATGGCCCCATCTCGCGCAGGGCGACGGGCCGCGCGTCGCGGGCGGCATCGGTTGCCGGACGCGAGAAGACCCGTCCGCGCATGTCGGTCAGATAAGGGGTGGCGGCCGGCGGGGAAGAAAGGGCCTGAGGTAAACCCGTGGAACGGACCGCGAATTCCCAGAACCCCCACGTCGCAGCAGTCAGGACGACGACGACTGCGGCCATCCATCGCCGTTTCACTCGACGACAAGAAAGGTCGATGCCTCGCTCCGGCCGGTGAACCGGGCATCATACATCGGCGACATCTGGGCCGCTGGCCACGCGAATCGGCCTACGCTCGTCGCGCGCGCAAGCACGGCGTAGCTTTGAAGTCCCCCGCGGAGAGAGTTGAAATACAAATTCACTTTGTCATCACGCATTTCAGCGTGAGAAAGTTCGACTGGCGGCACATCGCTATTTCCGGCCGCGGGATAAAGTGCGCCGAACATGGCGAGATTCGGATTAATGACCTCCATCCCGGCAGGCAGCGAATCCTCCAAGGCGACAAAGCTCTGGGGCTTGTCCGAGCTCATGCGGTAGGAAATGAGAAGCTCGTCGCCAAGGCGAATCGGGGCAACAGGGGATCCTGTGCGGCTCGAATCTGTCAGGTTCCGCACGATGCGATCGAGCGACATGCCTCGGCGGACAGGCATTTGCTCGGACGGAGTGAGGCTACGCCTTGCGGTCAGGATGAAGTGCCCGCTTTTTGGCAAGCCAGAAACGATGAGAGGATGGGCAAGATCCAAGTCATCCCACGCGCCGGCTGTCCGATCTTGAGAGAAAATGGAGGGACTCGGTCGGACATTCTTTCCGATGGCAGGCGGCAGATTGCTAAGGCGCTGCGCGTCCAGGGCAAGCAGGAGCCAAAGATTCTCCTGAGTGGAAAATGAAGCCGAAGAATCCGGCAGTTTCTGCAGGGCACTTGGGCTCCGGACAATCGCTGTGCGGGCCAGCGAACAGATGGCCTCGGTTCGTGTGGGAGAGGAAAACGTGACTGGGTCAAACATTCCTTCTGCCGGTTTTGTAGACAATTCACTGACGAGTGTCTTCTGTTCCGCTGATAGAATTCCGAGCTTGCTGAGGCCTAGCGCGAGGAAGGCACGGCCTTCGTCCCCGAGCTCGTCCCGTCGGAGATACAGTTCCTGCGCAGCATTTGAAAGCTCGCCCGGGGATTCGGACTGCGCGAGGACGAAGAGGGCAAAGGCCCGCAGCTTGGCAGGGATGCCGAGACGCGTTTGGCGGTGGACGACGGCATTCAGGGCCGTCGGCAGATTTGTCGCGAGGGCCTCGGGAATCGAGCAATCCGCATCGGAGGCCATTGTCACGGCCCAGGCTGTTTGGATCGTAACAAAAATATTTGCCTCGGTCCCGTGCGGCCAGTAGGGAAGGAACCCATCCGGCAATAGAGAACGCTCGAACTCTTTCAGCGAGCTCTCGATGACCTTTCGGTATCCGGCATCTCGCTCGGCGCTCACCGGAAATCCGTCGAGCACGCGTTTCATGGCTGTGTAGGCAAGGATGCGTGAGGATTGTTGCTCGAGACATCCGTGGGGGTAGTCGAGCACCGCCGGGAGGCCGAGCAGGCGGGTGATATTCGGCGAGGTGGATAGGATGGCATCGTAGGAGCCGGACTTCCACTCGCTCGCAAAACCCTTGGCGGTATCAAACGATGGGCCTGACCATTTTCCTGAGATCGATTCACGGACAGAAATGGTTGGCGATAAGACGGGAAGAGTCACCTCGACGGAGTCCGTGAGATTTCCGCCGCTGACGGAGAACGCGACCGTGGCTCTCGAGGTCTCTGCGGGAACGCTTGCCGAGAAGCGGGCTACCGCCGGTTGGTCTTTCCCAGCAGAAACCTCAACGGGCGACGCATCGCTGAGAGCGAGCGAGGATTTGCAGGTGATCTGGATCGGCATCGTTGGCAACGCCCGCTGGCGCGCGACCGCGCGGAGTTCGACTTGATCGCCTTGTCGGAGAAACCTTGGCAGGGCGGGCTCGATCTGGAGATCTTTCGATACGGTGAAAGTCGTATCGCCCGCACCAAACTGGTTGTTTGCGGTCTGCCCGATCGCAATCACTCGAAAGCGCGTCAGATTATCCGGAGCTTCACAGGAAAATGAGGCAATCCCGTTGCTGTCTGTCCGCAGACTCGGCTCCCACAGGATGAGCGGACGAAACGATTTGCGGGCGAACTCCACATTTCCAAACTCATCCTTCCCTCCGCTTCCAACCGTAAAGCCTTTCTGCGTGATGCTCAATTCGTCGAAGGCCTCGAGGAATCCGTTGAGGGCGGCGAAGGTGAGAACGGCGAATGGGTTCGGGGATAGGAAGCCCTCGGCAAGTTTTGGGAGCGTCCAGTTTCCCAGCGCGAGCACAGAATCATCGACGGCGAAAACCGCGAGGCTTGCATCGGCGACCGGTTGGCCGCCAGCGGTCACCTTGACTGTCCCTGCCACTTTATCCCGCGGACGGACATCTGCTTGATCGGTGGCAACGGTCATTGTCAGGACGGCATCCGACCGCGTGACCCGGAAGGGCGTGAATCCAAACATTTCGGCCGGCAAGGAATCGGACTTGCCGGGTCGAAGAAGGTAAACCGCGAGAGTGGCATTCGGCTCATAGGTTGGCTTTATTGGCACTTCGAGCAGCGAGGAGTTTCCCTCCAAGGCTACCGTATACTGATCGAGCACGCGATCGGTCTCCACCGTGACCCACGCGATTCCGGTGCCGGGACTAAGGACGCGGAACTTCGCTTTGGAGCCAGCCATTGCGGGTTTGTCTGGGTCGACCGGCGCGACCGAGAGCGATTCCTCGGTGCGAATTGGCAACTCGGCTTCTCCCGGTGCGGCAAGATAGGCCTCCGTGCTAACCCGCATTCCGGGCTGGCCCGGGAGCGGCGAGACAGTCAGCACATATCGGCCCGGGGTCTTTTGATCGAAGACGAGTGAACCGTGAGACGGGACCTTGCGATCAGCCACTCGCGTGAAGACATCGGTATTTCGATAGCGGTAAACATTTGGCGCGAGGCGTTCCTTGACGCTCTTCGTTTGAACGAGGAATAGCTCGGCATAGACTTGCCCGGGCAGCTTGTCACTTTTACTGCGGGCTTTTGCGTCGAGCTCGAAGGTGAGTTGATCTGAGTTTCTGACGCCGAGGGAGACCGAGTTCATCACGACTTTCTGCTCGGCTCCGCCGATGACTGTCTGTCCGTCCGGTCCGGTGACATCGACCTGCCAGAGAACCGTGCAGCGCTCCCGATTGCCAGGATCGCGGAACGGGGCCGGTGCCGTCAGCGTGAGAGTTCCATCGGGACCAAGGACCGCTTCGCCGTTGATCTCAAAGTCGAATGCTGGAGCTTTTACTTGATCGGAATATCGATCAACCCGTTCAAATCCATCGTCCTCTTCATCGAACACAAACTCTCCGTCGTGATCGCTCACCCATTGGGCCGTCCATCGCACGCGGCTGCCGATATTCGGGGCACCGTGAAAATAGCGGGATGAGACTTTAATCTCCGAGACGGCAGGATTGGCGGACTCAACTGGCTCGCAAACAACAGAGAAGGGGGGATTGCGATATTCCTCGATTCGAAAATCTGCTGGTCTCCCCGCATCGAGGTCACCGACCTTGGCCCTGACTTGGAAGGCACCGAGTCGAGAGGAACCGGGGGACGTCCATTTCGCATCCCATCCGCCAGAGGCATCCGCGGTGGCCGACCCACTGGCAATCGACTCGCCAGACTCCGAAACAACTTCCCACATGATTTGAATGTCCGCGCGGATCGTCAGTTGGCTGCCAGATTGCTCGCGCAAAAATCCTTTTAAAAAAACGTCGTCGCCTGGTCGGTAGAGCGGGCGGTCGGTGAAAATGGCGCCGACCCACTTCGCTCGAATGTCGCGCGACCCACTCCCGGAGGGGAACGCTGGGCCGGGGTCGGCTGAGAAGACGTCGTCGCCCACCAACACCCATGTAGCCCCCATCCAATCACTGTCCGCAAATCTTACGCTGCCCTCCGCGTTCGTGGTGGCCTCCGCGATGAGGATGAGATCGTCCGTGACCGCTCGGACCTTGGTGCCAGCTCTTGGTCGAGCGGTTGCCATGTCCGCTAGGCGCAAAATGGTTTCGTCTGGCGATGTCTTTAGCGTCATGGCGGATTCGTTAAATGTAATCAGCGCGCGGTTGACAATCGTCTCACCGTTGGAGCCGGTTGTCTGGGCTTCGAAAAGCGCAGGTCCGACGATCGACCCGCTTGCTGGCATCCAATTTACAACCCGAAGCTGCTCAGAATCGTCTGCAGCCGCAGGAAACTCGCCAGTGCCGAGCACCTGCCAATCGCCGGGCAGGCGACTCGCCGGTTGGGCCGTCGCAGAGCGGAGCTCCCGCAATTGACCGAGTGGCACTTGGATCAGCCGCCAAGTCACCGGCCCCGTCCGGCAATGCTTGAAGGCAAATCGCAGCCCGAGACTGGCCCGTTGACGGATCTGGGCGACGTCGGGAAATAAAAGCGAGGACGGCTTCGGGCGAAATGTGGCTCCCCAAGTGGATGGAGCGGCGAGGGAATAGCCGCGGTCGCCGGTGACCTGCGAGGGGATCTCGACGCGGTAACGTTTCGTCGTATCGAATTTTCCATGGATCAGCAGGAACTCTCCGTTTTTAACAAGCGAGATGTTCTCCACTCGCGGCTCGAATTTGATCGAATCTAGCGGAATGGGCTGGTCCGAAAGGGGGGCTGAAAATTTCACCTCGATGTGAGGAACACCGGTGGGATCATTTTTTGCCGCGACCCACTTTACGGCCAGCGGACGGGTTGTGCCTAATGGGAAAACTCTGGGGTAGGGGAGCGAGCGGGCGCCTGTCTCCGAGAGCGGCGAATCCACGATGAGATCGTAGGTGGCGTTGACGGGAAGCGGCTTCAACGGGCGCACACGAAAATCCATGGGAGCGGAAAAATCGCCCGCATCCACAATTTCGTCGCCAAGCACGCCTTCCGCACGATTGAGGAGGACCTCACATGAGAACCTTTCGCGGGTCTCGCGATTCTGAAACCAGATTGTCTCTGGGAGGCCTGGAAGTTTGATGGGAAAATTAAACTCCAGAGAAACCTGCGGGCGCGAGCTCAACTGATCTCGGGGCTCGACGCTGCTGAACACCCTGAGCGATTCGGTGAAGAATTGCGCTCCCCATTTTTCGAATGGAGCGGAAGCACCGGCCAAGTCGCGGAGGCCATCCCTCAAGCGGAAGCGATATTCCTGTCCGGGTATGAGTGGGCCGGTGAGTCGGAGATCACCTCGGGACTGAGTTCTCCAAACAAACTCGCATTCGACCGGAGGCCAAATCTCTACCGGAACATCCCCGCCTTCGGCATCAATAGCCGCAGGTGAGACCATCTCGGTCGGGAACGACATCGTGAACGTCGTGAAGCGGTTTAACGTTCCGTCCTTCGGATCGATCTCGACGCCAAAAGCCGACGGGGAGTTTGAAAATTCACGGGGATCGGGTGGAAGCTCCGCATGCGCGAACGTCAGCGCGAGCAGAAGGAAGGCAAGCGAGATTCTCATCGGGCCAGCCTCGCCTCGGCATCTGCGAGAATGCGCTTTGCGGAATCCGATGGGGAAGTCTGATCGGACAGTGCGGCAAATTTCGCGGAGTTGGAAAAATCCGACAGACGAAAAAACATTGCGGCCATGGCCTCCATGGCAGATGCCCTCTGTGAACTGGATGGCTGCAAGGAGATCAGTTTTGCCCAGGCAGCACCTGTTTTTCGACGTTCGTTGAGTAAGGTCGCTGCAAGAAGTCCCTCCATCGCCGCACGGGAGTTATCGGGCTCACGGGTCAGGACGTCGGAGGCCTCGCGCCATGCGAGGGTCGGTTGGCCAATACGTTGGTTCAGGAAGACCAATCGGTTGACTCTGGCTTCGTCGGAGTTTACCGCAACTTGCTCGTCCCATTTTGTCAATGCCGCCATCGCGTCGTCAGGTGGCTTGGGCAAATAGGAAAAAATCGGGAGGACCGGTTCGTCGGAAGAATTGTAGGCCAGGAGGATCGCGGCCGCGAGGGAGTCGGGCATGATCGAAAGGGCCGCCTTAGCATCTGCGGCGGCCTGATTCGGCAACTCGGCAGCGGCATAGGCAGCGGAGCGACGGAGGAGGGCACCGAGGTTTGAGGGAGATTTCTTTAATGTCGCGGAAGCTTTCGAGATCGACGTCATCGCCCTCTCAAGGCGCTCGAATGAAGGGAGTCCATTTCGCACCGAGGAATCCTCCGGGGAAAATGCGGCCGCGGCGCGGGCATCTTGAATCGCCTTCTGGAATTCTCCTCCGTGCCGGAATGCGTCCGCTCGCGCCATCAGAAGAGGAGCGGACTTCTCCATCGCGAGCATTCTCGTGAGTATGGAGGCCTGCCCGGGCCAGTCCCCTTGGCGGCCGAGCAATCCCTGCAGTTCGTTCAATGTCGCAGTGGACGGTTCTTTGACGGATTGAAGTGCGGCGATCGCCCCTGCCAAATCTTTGTCGCGAGTGAGGAGCTTGCGCGCCTTGATTCTTGCTGCCAGATCTTTGGGGGCATCTGGCAAAGGTTCTAGTGTCTTGGCCGCCATTTCGTCATCGCCAGCTTCGAGCCACAGCTCAGCCAACTCCGAAATTCTAGCCTGATCCCCGGGAGCACCATTCATGCTACGGCGGATCAACTCGATCTGCGCGAACGTATCGCCGTCCTTCCGCGCTGCAGCCAATCCTTCTGGCGTTGACTCATCTGCGATCGCAAGCCCTGCCAAGCCGAAAGTAAGAATCCAGAGCAGGAATCTCATGGCAATGGACTGGCTACGCAAGGCTGCGGATCGGACGGGCGGGGTCGGACTCGGCTGCGTAATCGATGCCGGGAAGCCCGAATCCGAAGAGCCGGTGGAACTCTTTTTGGTAGCCTGAAAAGTCGGAGACTTGATCGAGATTCTCGGTTGTCACAGTTGACCAGATTTGAGCGACCTCTGCTTGGACGTCGTCGCGCATTTCCCAATCGTCAATTCGAACGCGGCCTTTCTCATCAAGAGTCGGCCCATTCTCGGATCCGTAGTGCTCGGCAAAGAGCCTGTGAATCTGCTCGATGCAACCTTCGTGAAGGTTTTTTGCCTTCATGATTTTATAGAGGATAGAAATATAGAGCGGGACGACGGGAATCGCCGAACTCGCTTGGGTGACGAGGGCTTTGTTCACTGAGACGAGGGCGGTGCCCGGCCCGAAGCGCTGGCTCAGGGATTTAGCGGTCTCTTCGAGGTGAATCTTCGCGCGGCCGATCGTGCCATCGGTGTAGATGTCCCAAGTGAGCTCTGGCCCAATGTAGGAATAGGCAACCGTCTTGAATCCCGTGGCGAGCGCGTCGGCGGCCGCAAGGGCATCGATCCAGAGCTGCCAATCTTCACCGCCCATCACCTTGATTGTCTGCGCGATTTCCTCATCGCTGGCCGGCTCTATCGTGACCGGTTCGACGAGTTTCTTATCGGTATTGAGGTTCTTGTTTGTGTAGGTTGCTCCGGTCGGTTTGAGGACAGATTTGTAGATCTCGCCCGTGATAGGATCGGTCCGGCGAGGGGAGGCGAGGCTGTAAACGATCATATCGATCTGACCTAAATCGTTCTTGATCGAGGCGATCACCTTTTCCTTCATCTCGCTTGAAAAGGCGTCCCCGTTGAAGCTCTTCGCGTAGAGGTTTTCTTTTGCAGCCGCTTCTTCAAATGCCGCCGAGTTATACCACCCGGCAGATGCGGTCTTGTTTTCAGAAGCTTCTTTCTCAAAGAATACACCTACGGTCGCCGCCTTGCCTCCGAATGCGGTGACAATTCGCGAGGCGAGGCCGTATCCGGTCGAGGAGCCGATGACTAGCACCCGGCGAGGGGCATTTTGCAAAGGTGCTTTCGAGGTGACGTAGTCAATCTGTTGCTGGACATGAGCAGCGCAGCCTGCGGGGTGCGCGGTCGTGCAGATAAAGCCGCGGATTTTGGGAGAGATATGGATCATATGTTTAAAAGTTACTGGGCGGATTTTTCGATTTGTCTGGCGAGACTGAGGTTCCGGTCGGCTGGGATAACGCTCCTCCCGTCAAAGCTCCAAGAAGTTTTTCAAAAGCCGTTTCCCTTCCGTTGTAAGAATCGACTCGGGATGGAACTGCACACCATAGACAGGAAGTTCCTTGTGAGCCAAGCCCATGATTTCCCCCTCCGCCGTCTCGGCCGTGATCCTCAGGCAGTCCGGGAAGGTCGTGCGCTTGACAAGCAAGGAATGGTAGCGGGTGGCTTCGAATGGGCTAGGGAGTCCCGCAAAAACGTTCTCTCCTGTGTGCAGGATCGGTGAGGTCTTGCCGTGCATGAGGCGATCCGCCCGGACGACTTCTCCCCCGTAGACTTGGCCGATGCTCTGGTGCCCGAGGCACACACCCAGGATCGGGACACGACCTCCGAAGTGCCGGATCACCTCGCAGCTGATGCCTGCCTCGTTCGGCGTGCAGGGGCCGGGGGAGACACAGATCTTGGCAGGGGCGAGGGATTCGATCTCTGGAATCGTGATTTCATCATTTCGTCTGACGAGGATTTCCGCTCCGAGTTCGCCGAAGTGCTGGACCAGATTATACGTGAACGAATCGTAGTTATCGATGACAAGAATCATGACGTCCTCCGTGCTCTGTCGATCGCTCGCATCCCAGCCATCGCCTTGTTAACCGTCTCTTGGTATTCGCCATCCGGGGTCGAATCCGCAACGACTCCGCCGCCAGACTGGACATAGGCTTTTCCGTCTTTAAGAAGCACGGTTCGGAGGGCAATGCAGGAGTCCAGATTGCCATCAAATCCAAAATACCCGACCGCCCCGGCATACGTGCAACGTTTGCTGTTCTCGAGCTCGTTGATGATCTGCATGGCACGGACTTTTGGAGAGCCAGATACCGTGCCAGCCGGGAATGTTGCGCGCATGACGTCATAGGCACTCCGACCTCCCGCGAGCTTGCCGGATACATGGGTCACGATATGCATCACGTGGCTGTAGCGTTCGACGGTCATGAAGTCTGTGACTTTCACAGACCCGAATTCCGCAATCCGTCCGACATCGTTTCTCGCAAGGTCGACGAGCATGAGATGCTCGGCACACTCTTTGGGATCTTCCAACAGGTCCTTGGCGTTGGCTTCGTCGGTCTCCGGAGTTTCGCCACGTCGGCGGGTTCCTGCGATCGGGCGGATTTCGACAAGATCGCCGGTGAGGCGGACATGGACTTCCGGCGAACTCCCCACCAGCGAATACCCGTCCGGACAGCGCAGGCAGAACATGTAAGGGGAGGGGTTTACGAAACGAAGGGCGCGGTAGAGGTCGAGCGCATCGCCGGTGAAGTCGGTCTCGAATCGCTGTGAGGGCACGATCTGAAAAATGTCCCCGGCGCGGATGTATTCCTGAGCGCGGAGGACCATGTCGTGGTATTCGGCCTCCGTCGTGTTCGAGGCTGCGGCGGCTTCGCTGGGGCGGGAGGCAGTAAAAATGGGATCGAATGAGATCGGCTGGCGGAGAGCTTTGAGGACAGACTCGATCCGTCCTGCGGCAGCCTCGTAGGCAGCGTCCGGACCGAGTTCGTCGAGAAAGGCGCTTGCCACAATTTTCATCCGGCGCCTGCGATGGTCGAAGATAACAACGGATTCCGTGACGAGAAAGAACATGTCCGGCACGCCCAGTTCGTCCTTCTTTGGCAATGGAATCGAGGGCTCGAACCACCGAACGCAATCATACCCGATATATCCGACGGCTCCCCCCGAGAAACCAGGGAGATCGGGATCGGGCGACGTCCGATAGCTGGACATCCATTTCTCTAACTCGTCCAGCGGGTCGCGCGGGGCTTCGAATGTCCGGGAGTCTGTCCCTTCGGTGATCGTGAGTGATTTTCCCCTCGCGGTGAAGGTCGCGCGCGCGCCCACGCCCAGAAACGAACACCGTCCGACCTGATCATTCTGCTCAGCAGACTCTAGCAGGAACGATGGTGCGGTTCCACAGAGTTTCGCAAATGCCGAGACGGGGGTGTCGCCGTCGGCGACGATTTCGCATGATATGGGGACCACGCGAGCCCCCGCCGCCAGCTCCGCAAACGCGGACCGGGACGGAGAAAGGGGGATCATGAGAACGAAACTTTGGGAGCCTGTTTTTCTTCCGCGTTCTCGATCTGGAAGAGTTCGGCAGGACCGAATTGAAACATTCCGGCAACAATATTCGTCGGGAAGACCTCGCGCTTCGTGTTGTAGGTCATCACGGAATCGTTGTAGGCCTGTCTCGCAAAGGCCACTTTGTTCTCGGTCGAGGTCAGTTCCTCAGTGAGCTGCATCATGTTTTGGTTCGCCTTGAGGTCTGGGTAAGCCTCGGCCACCGCAAGAAGCCGGCCGAGCGCACCAGTCAGCCCGGCTTCTGCTCCAGCGAGATCTTTCATCGACTGGGGATCTCCGGGATTCGATGCGGCACGGCTGCCGGCCGATTGGGCCAGGTTGCGGGCCTGGGTCACCGCCTCGAGCGTCCCGCTCTCATGCTTCATGTATCCCTTCGCTGTCTCGACGAGATTTGGGATCAGGTCATACCGACGCTTGAGTTGGACATCGATCTGCGCGAACGCGTTCTTAAAGCGGTTCCGCAATGTCACGAGACCGTTGTATTCGCCGATGGCAAACATGGCCAAGAGGATGGCCGCGACAATGATCACTCCGAAAAATCCAAGTATGATTCCCATCAGGGGAGTTTGCTCCGGCTGAGCGCGCGGTGCAACTTCGAAAATCAGCTTCGAGCAGGCGAGAGGATTCCGGCCTGACCGGCAAGGCGTCGCTGAAGGCTGCCGCAAACGTGGTCGCACATGTCGAAGATCGCGGGGTCAGCGATCTGGTAGATCACGTTGAGACCCTCTTTTCTGCGGGAGAGAATTCCGGCTTCGGTGAGCGTCTGGAGCTGCCGCGACGCGTTGGCCTGAGAAAGCGACGTTGCTTTGACAAGAGCCGAGACATTCTTTTCCCCGCTCTCCAGAGCAATGATGAGCTTAAGCCGGCTTGACTCGCCGAGCACGCGAAACCTTGCAGCAATGAGCTCCAAGGCCTCCGGCGTCATCCCCTCACGTTGGGAACTTGAGGCCATGGTAAGACGATTCGATTCCTTGCGCGCACAGTTGCCGACTAGGCCTTCTTCTTGAGTTCCGCGAGGTCCGCGTCAACCATGATGTGGACAAGATCTTTGAACTTTGTCTTCGGTTCCCAGCCGAGCTGCCGTTTGGCTTTGGCGGGATCTCCGACGAGCAGGTCAACTTCGGCCGGACGCTCGTAGCGAGCGTCGTATTTCACAAATTCATTCCAATCGAGATCGAGGTGGCCAAAGGCTTCCTCGACAAACTCACGGACGGTGTGTGTCTCGTTCGTTGCGAGCACGTAGTCGTCGGATTCATCCTGCTGGACCATCATCCACATGCCCTCGACGTATTCTGGCGCATAGCCCCAGTCGCGCTTGGCGTCAAGGTTGCCGAGATAAAGTGCATTCTGGAGGCCGAGCTTGATAGCGGCAGCGGCTCGGGTGATTTTCCGGGTGACAAATGTCTCGCCGCGCCGGGGGCTCTCGTGATTGAACAAAATCCCATTGCTGGCGTGCATTCCGTAGCTTTCGCGGTAGTTCACCGTGGCCCAGTAGGCAAAAACTTTCGCCACGCCGTAAGGACTGCGGGGCCAGAAGGGAGTGGTCTCAATTTGCGGGACGGCTTGGACTTTTCCGAACATTTCGCTGCTCGAGGCCTGATAGAACCGGGATTTGACCCCCGATTCCCGCATGGCTTCGAGGATTCGGATCGCGCCGACGCCCGTGACATCCGACGTGTATTCTGGAATGTCGAAGCTCACCCGCACATGGCTCTGGGCGCCTAGGTGGAAGATCTCGTCTGGCTTCAATTCGTAGATCAACTTGACGAGATTCACCGAGTCCGCAAGGTCGCCGTAGTGGAGGAAAAGGCGGACGCCGTTGACGTGTGGGTCTTGGTAGAGATGGTCGATGCGGGACGTGTTAAACGTGCTCGCGCGCCGGATGATCCCGTGGACCTCATAGCCTTTGGCGAGGAGGAAGTCCGCGAGATAGGATCCGTCTTGTCCGGTAATACCGGTGATGAGTGCTTTTTTCATGATTTAGATAAAATGGTGTTTTGAAAGGCGAGGAGCTTCTCGATGCCTGAACGAGCGGCAGCTGTCATCAAATCCAGTTGCTGTCCGCTAAAAACGCTTTCCTCCCCGGATCCTTGGATTTCTACAAAGTCGTATTTGTCGGTCATCACGACGTTCATATCGACTTCCGCGTCGCGGTCCTCAACATAATCCAAATCAACGAGGACTTCCCCTCCTACAATGCCGACGCTTACCGCGGCGACGCGGTTTTTCAACGGAAGATCCGCGAGTTTTCCCTCCGCGACGAGAGCGCGGCAGGCGAGCTCGATCGCGACAGAAGCCCCAGTGATCGCCGCCGTGCGGGTCCCCCCGTCTGCCTGCAGCACATCGCAATCGACCCACAGGGTGCGCGAGCCGAGCCGAGCAAGATCGACGACCGCGCGGAGGGACCGCCCGATCAAGCGTTGAATCTCGGTCCCGCGCCCGTCCGGACGCCCCTTGGTCGAATCCCGTTGTTTCCGCCCTACAGTGGAATACGGCAACATCGAATACTCGGCCGTCAGCCATCCTCCCGCGACTCCTTGTTCCTTCATCCACCGTGGCACGGACTCCTCAATGGTAGCGGCACAAATCACCCGTGTGTTCCCGAAGGCAATCAAAACCGACCCCTTCGCATGTGGGGCGATCCCCGTCTGGAAATCGAGGTTTCGGAGATCAAATGGCGAGCGATTATCGTGTCTAGGCATTGGCGAACCCGGACGATGAGCGTCGCGGTAGCCGAAGATCAAGAACTGTTTTTCTCTAAGCCTACTCTCCCTCCCCGGTCCGATGAACGGTCGGAACAGCAAAAGCCAAGGTCGTTCTGCGGAGGATAAGTTGACAGAAAGAAGGCCTGCATAAGTTACTCCTAGAAAATTCATTTCCGGATACGGAATCCGAATCCCCTCTCCGGCAAGCCGACAGGCTGAGCGCCGGAGGGCCAGGCAAAACCAGAGTCTTGCGGGGGACGAGGAATCCGGGTATGCAGAAGGGCTCCTCCGATGATCAAGGTCGAACAACTTACGAAATCCTATGGTGCGACGCTGGCGGTCGACGCCATCGACTTTGATGTCAAAAAAGGTGAGATCGTGGGGTTTTTGGGGCCGAACGGGGCGGGAAAATCGACGACGATGAAAATGCTGGCCGGGTATTTGCCCCCGACGTCTGGTCGCGCGGAGGTTGCGGGGTATGATGTTTTTCGTCAATCCCTTCGGGCGCGGGAGCACATCGGTTACCTCCCAGAGAATGTTCCGCTTTACCCCGACATGCGGGTGCGGGAATTTCTCCGTTATCGGGCTGCGCTGAAGGGGGTGCCGGGTCGGCGGATGAACGAGCGGCTGAGCGATGTCATCGAGCTATGCGGGTTGATGGATGTGCATCGGACGGTCATCGGACGCCTCTCCAAGGGGTATCGCCAGCGGGTCGGTCTGGCGGACGCCATGGTCCACGAGCCCGACCTCTTGATTCTCGATGAGCCAACGATCGGGCTCGATCCCAACCAGATCCGCCAAGTTCGCGACCTGATCCGCAATCTGAAGCGGCACCACACAATCCTCCTCTCGACCCACATTCTTCCCGAGGTCGAGATGTTGTGTTCACGCGTGATCATTATTAACCGGGGAAAAATCGAGGCCCTCGACACGCCGCAGAACCTCCGGGCGAAACTCGGGTCCTCCGGTCACATCCTCCTCGATGCGAAGGTCTCGGATCCAAGAGCCGCGGCCGGCGAGCTCCGCAAAGTCGCTGGCGTCGAGGCGGTCTCGATCCGGGCGGATGGCGACTGGACAATTTTTACGATTCACGCCGCGGCGGGTGCCGACCCGCGGGAGGCCCTATTCGCCCACGCGGCCGGAAAATCCTGGCCGGTGCGTGAACTGAGTCGCTCGGCCGTTTCCCTCGAGCAAGTCTTCGCCGAGGTCACCCACGCGGAGGAAGCATGAGGAGGTTTTTGACACTAGTTGGGCGTGAGGTCGGAGGGTCATTTCATCAGCCAATGGCATGGATCGTTCTCTTCTTCTTCCTCTTGATCACAGGATTTAATTTTCATGCAGGCGTCTCCCTTCTCAATGGCTCGGCGGGGACGACAACGATGGTCGAGGCGTTTTTCAATACCATCTATTTTTGGTTCCCGTTCCTCCTTGTCTTTCCGTTGATCACGATGCGCGTATTTGCGGAGGAGGCGAAGATGGGGACGATCGAAATGCTGATGACCGCTCCGGTTCGCGATATTCAGGTCGTCCTGGCAAAATATGTCGGGGCCTATATTTTTTACATCATCCTCTGGCTTCCGAGCCTCCTGTATTTCGTGGTTTTCCAGATCGTCTCCGACGTGAGCGCTGCGGGAGCGGTCGGTTCGTATCTGGGCGCCTACGCGATGCTGCTTCTCCTTGGGTTGTTCTATTGTGGCATCGGGTGCTTGGCGTCGGCGTTGACCGATAACCAGATTGTCGCGGCCGTGATTGCATTCGCCGGGATTCTTTTCATGTTCTTTCTCGGTTTGCTCTCTCTGGTCTTGCCGGGCGCGGGTCCATTCGTTCGGGACCTGACGTATTATTTTTCACCGGTCCAGCATATGATGGACTTCTCGCGCGGCTTAATTGATTCCCGCCCGGTCGTTCTGTATTTGAGTGCTTCGGGCCTCCTATTGTTCGCCACGTTCCAGGTCTTCCAATACCGGAGGTGGAAATCATGAAGCCAACCGGGGTGCCTCGTGCGGGGATTCGGATCGGGGTGGGAATCCAATCGCTCTCGATGCTCGCGATCTTCGTCCTCGTGAACTACCTGAGCTTCCAACATTTCTACCGCGCCGACTTTTCCCGGTCTCAGAAATTTGCCCTTGCCGAGCAGAGCAAGCGGGTGCTCCGCGAGTTGAAGAAGCCGGTCGAGATCACGGTCGTGGCGTCCCCGACATTCGTGTCGCCGGTGAACCAGATCTTCGGCGATGTCCGCAGCTTGCTGGCGGAGCTGGAATTTTCCGGACGCGAGCGAATTCGCGTCAATTACGTCGACCCGACGCGCGACTTAAGCCGCATGAGAGAGCTTCAGGAGAAGCATCATTTCGCAAGTGCGGACAATTTGGTGATCCTCAATTACGACGGACGCACGCGGCTCGTCTCGATGGCCGAGATGGCTGATTTTGATTTTCGTCCCATGGCTCAGGGTGACGCGCCGAGGTTGCTCGCATTCCGCGGCGAGCAGGTTCTCACCGGCGCGATGATCGCACTTTTGCGGCCGGAGGATCAGACCGTGTATTTCTTGACCGGGCATGGCGAGGCCGGGATCGGTACCGGTTCGACGATTTCGGTGCTCCTCGACTATCTGGGAAAGCAAAACATAAAAGTCGCTTCTCTCTCGTTGGCAGCGACGGACATGATTCCTGCGGATGCGGCCGCGGTCGTTGTTGTCGCTCCGCGATTTGATATCGAGGAGCGCGAGGCTGTGATCTTGCGTGCTTGGTGGGCCAAGCGAGGACGTCTTCTTGTTCTTCTCGATCCCGATGCCGAGACGCCGCGTCTCCACGAGGTCCTTGCGGATGCCGGAGTGCGGCCCCGCAACGACCGGGTTTTGAGGACGGTCCAGCTCGCCTTTGCGACCGGCATCCTCCGAGATGTGACGGGGATCGTCCTGCCGACCTCCCAGATGACGCAGCGCCTGGCCGGGGCAACGATTCTTTTTCCTGGCGCGACGCAATCGTTGCTCTTGGACGATGAGGCGGCAAACCGGGATAAAATCCAACTTCGCGCGCTCGTCGAGCCTGCCGAGGAATTTTGGGGCGAGAGCGATTTTGCTCCGAACAACCCCGACGGCGTGCGCTACGACGACGGGAGAGACAACGGACAACCTCTTACGATTGCGGCCTCCGCAGATCGCGGGGGGACCGAGGACGACCGCGTGGAGGTCCAGACGTCCCGTCTTGTTGTCGTCGGCAGTTCGCAGTTCGTTCTCGATTCCGATATCAAACCATCTGGTTTGGATTTCGTGCTCGGTTCCGTGAATTCTCTGCTCGGGCGTTCCAAGGTCGCAGGGGTTGCGCCAAAAGCCGTCGCTCATTTTGCGCTGAACCTGACCGACCGCCAACTCGGCCTGATCGCGCTCTTTACGATGATCGCGATTCCTGCTCTGGCCGCGTTGAGTGGAGTGGTCGTCTGGTGGAGGAGGCGGGCATGAGCCGGGGACTCACCATTTTTCTTTTGGTGATTGCCCTAGCGTTGGCCGGCTTTGTCGGCATCCGATCCTTCATGCGCCAAGACCCGGGAAAGCCCTCTGGATCGGCGCTGTTCGACTTCGAGCCCGACGAGATCCGGAATGTAGTCATCACAAGCGGTGACGCCACCATGGATTTTCGGCGAACCGACAAGGGCTGGTCGATCAATCCCGCTCCGATTGATCGGGCCTCGGCGGAGGCGATCCGAAATCTCATGAAGCTCGCTCTCGAGACGGCAGTTCTCGACAGAATCTCGGCGGATGAAATGAAGGACCCCGAGAATCTGGCGGAATATGGTCTGACCAAAAGCCGACTCCAGCTAGATTTTAAGGGCGACGGCGACCACCCGCTCCTCTTCGGCAAGGACGCGGCAGACGGTGGGAGGATCTATGTCCGATTCAAGAACGCGCAAGATGTGTATCTGATCGATGATCGGCTTTTCCGGGCCATCTTTCGTCCCGTGGAGGAATTTCGCGACCGCCGCCTGAGCAACCTTCGAGCAGACCGGATCGAACGATTTATCATTCGACGTCCGGGCGGCGAGATCGAGATCCGGCAGACGGCCGGAGGATGGAGAATCGTGCGGCCGCTCGAAGCCCCTGCGGATGACGTCGCGGTAACGAACTTGTTGAATCAAATTCTCGGGCTGCCGATTCAGTCTTTTGTTGATCCAAGTGCGGAGGAGTCAGGCGCCCGCGACCTCGCTGACCCGTATGCCGAGGTGCAACTTTTTGCGGAAGGTGAGCCGGAGCCCGAGGTCCTCAGCCTCGGGGTCCCGAGGCCGGAGGGCGGCGTGCTAGGCCGCTTCAGCGCCCGTGATGTGACCGTGCTCCTCCCGGACTTGGCGTCGAAGCTTGTCGGGACCGAGCTCCAGACGCTTCGTGATTCGGCGCTGGCGCGAGTGAACCTTGATTTGGTGGATAAGATTCGTCTGACATCGAAGGCATCGGCGTTCTCCGTTTCTCGGAAGGCTGGCGGATGGGAGGTTCAGGACGGACCGAAGGTGGGTAACGCCAGTGAGGCCGCTGTCGATCGGTTGGTTGGGGCGCTGGAGGCCGCTCGCGTCCAGCGATTTGAGTCCACGACGGTCGCCAATCTTGCAAGGTATGGGTTGGACTCACCCGAACGGCGGGTGGAATTCCTTTCGGTCGTCTCTGAGAACACGGCCGAGTCCGCGGCTGGCGAGCAGAGCATTTTGGCGATATCGTTCGGATCGGGGACGGCGGATGGGTTGATCCCGGTTCACCTTGGAAACTCCCCAGAGATTGCGTTCGTCGGTCCCGCGATTCTGGAGGCCGTGCCGGTGGAAGCCTCCTCATGGGTATCGCCGTGAACGGCGGGATTGAATTGCCATCGCTCGCAGATCCGGTTTTCCTTCCGATCCTTACTCCATGACGTCCGCCGCCATCCGCCAATCCTTTCTCGAGTTCTTCCAACGAAAAGACCACAGCATCGTGCCCTCTGCGAGCTTGATGCCCGACTCGCCGAACCTTCTCTTCACAAACGCGGGGATGAATCAATTTGTCCCCATCTTTTTGGATCAGAAGAAATCCGATGTCTCGCGCTGGGCGGGAGCAGTCGCTGGATCCGATTCCCGCGCCGCAGACTCGCAGAAGTGTATCCGCGCCGGCGGAAAGCATAACGATCTCGACGATGTCGGGCTCGATACCTACCACCATACGTTTTTCGAAATGCTCGGGAACTGGTCGTTCGGCGACTACTTCAAGAAGGAAGCCATCGAGTGGGCGTGGGAATTGATTATCGAGCAGTGGAAATTTCCGCCAAGTCGCCTCTATGCGACGATCTACCAGCCCGATCAGGCGGCAGGTGATCCTTCCGAGCGCGACGAGGAAGCATGGGGTCTCTGGGCGGAGAAATTCCGCTCCGTCGGGCTCGATCCGGCCGTTCACATCGTCAACGGCAACAAGAAGGATAATTTTTGGATGATGGGCGAGACCGGGCCGTGTGGACCGTGTTCGGAGCTCCACGTCGACCTGACCCCAAAGGGCGATACGGGGGGAGCGCTGGTCAACCAAGGCTCGCCATTATGCATCGAGATCTGGAACCTCGTCTTCATTCAGTTCAATGCAAATGCCGACGGCACGTTTTCCCCGCTGCCAGCCCAGCATGTCGATACCGGGATGGGCTTCGAGCGCGTCACCTCCATCATCCAAGGGACGAAAGGCTTTACGGATTTTGAAGGAGCAAAGATATCGAACTACGAGACAGATATCTTTCGTCCCATCTTCGACGAGATCGAAAAGCTGAGCGGCCGAGTCTACGGTGGCACGTTGCCGCCGCCCGGGTCGACCGGGATGAGCGAGCAGGAATCGGTCGATGTCGCCTTCCGTGTGATCGGCGATCACATTCGCACGCTCTCGTTTGCCATCGCCGACGGGATTCAGCCGGGAAACTCCGACCGGAATTATGTGCTCCGCAGGATTCTTCGCCGGGCTGTTCGCTATGGTCGCGTCCTCGGTTTTCGGGAGCCGTTTTTTTATAAACTCGTTGCGGTCCTGTCGCGGACGATGGGCGATTTTTTCCCCGAGATCCGTGCGAGGCAGAAGCACATCGAGGAGGTTCTTCAGCGCGAGGAGGAAGCGTTCAATCGGACGCTCGACAAGGGGCTCATTCTTTTTGATGCCGAGGTGAGCCGATTGGCGGCCGGGTCGGCATCGGTTGAGGGGACGATCTCGGGAGAGTTTGCCTTCCGTCTTTACGATGAGCAGGGCTTTCCGCTCGACCTGACGGAACTCATGGCCCGCGAACGTGGCCTTGCTGTTGATACGGAAGGGTTCGATACCCTGATGGAAGCGCAGCGCACACGTGCGCGTGCGGCTCAGAAAAGGACGGTGATCGAGGTCTCGGAGATTGAAACGAAAGAACCCACGCGTTTTGTGGGCTATGACCATCTTTCGACCGAAGCGAAAGTCTTGGAAGTCGTCTCTCTGAAAGGCCAGACGGCTTTGGTCTTAGAAGCAAGCGCCTGCTACGCGGAGATGGGCGGGCAGGTGGGCGATACCGGAGTTGTTTCCCGCGGGGCTGACTCCTGGCGGGTGACCGGCACGCAGAGGATGGGCACCACGTCGCTGCACCTCCTTGAGGGATCCGACGGGCCAGCCGAATCCAGCGTGGTCTTGTTGGAGGTGGATGTCGCGCGCCGCCGTGCCATTGAGCGGCATCACACTGTCACACACCTTTTGCACTGGGCTCTGCACGAGGTGGTCTCCCGCGAGGCATCCCAGAAAGGGTCGTTCGTTGGACCGGACAAGCTGACGTTTGACTTCAATAGCGCGGCACTTACGCCGACACAGGTTCGGGATGTGGAACGACTCGTGAACGAAAAGATTCTTGAAAATTCGAGTGTGTCCTGGAGCGAGGTCGCGTTTGCCGATGTGCGTGGACGAGCAGATATCATGCAGTTTTTTGGCGATAAGTATGGCGACTCCGTTCGGGTCGTTCAGATCGGTGGCGTTCCCGGGACGTTCGATGGTTTTTCGATGGAACTTTGCGCCGGAACGCACACGCGGGCGACCGGCGAGATCGGTCTCTTTCGCATTGTGTCGGAAGCCGCCATTGCCGCCGGGGTGAGAAGGATTGAAGCCGTCGCTGGGATGGAGGCCATCGCACGAGGCGTCCAAGACGCCGCCCGTCTGAGTGCGCTGGCCCTGCAGGTCAATTGCCCGGTGGCCGAGATCGAGAAGAAGATGGAGGGCCTGCTGGCTCACCAAAAAGAACTTGAGCGGGCGCTGAAGTCATCGCGCCTTCGCGAGGCCGCACGGCGCGGCGATGCACTTCTTGCGGAGTCAGGCATGGTGTGCGGTGTGCCATTCCTCGCTGCAAATCTGGGTGCCCTCGATGGGGAGGAAGTCCAAGCTGTCGCCGACTCACTGAAGGGTCGCTTCGGCGGAGTGGCGGTTCTTGCAGGCTCGGTCGGGGAATCTGTTTCGCTCGTGGCGACGGTCGCCCCGGAGTTTGTCGCGAAGGTTTCGGCGGGAAAGATTATCCAAGCGATTGCTCCGCTCGTTGGCGGAAGAGGAGGAGGAAAGCCCGATGCCGCACGCGGCGGCGGGAAGGATGTCGGGAAGATTTCTGATGCCCTTATTGAGGCGAGGGCACTCGTTCAGGGGTGGCTTGCCTGAGCCGGACTATTGCTCGCGGGTGAGGCCGAAGAGGCGGACGAGCTGGTTTTTCCCCTTGAGCTGGTGTTCGCCGAGATCGCGAAAGGATTCCCGCTGAGTATCTGAGAGGCGAGTAACGAGTTCGTCCGAGGCGGCAAGAAGTTCGTTGAACTGCTTCATCACGCCCTCCATGCGGAATACGGTATTTACGGCATCACCGATGATTGTGGCATCGCGCTGGGCGACGAGGCCGATATTCCCGCAGGTGACTGTGCCATGATGAAGGGCCACGGCGATTCGGAACGGGTTCTCCGGATGGCCAGGCCATTTGTGCGCCGTAGCCCGATTGAGGAGCTCAACCCCGGTCTCGAATGCCTTCGTTGCCTCCGCGCCCGGCTCATTACCTGCGATCCAGTAGGCGAGAATTGCGTCGCCAATGAATTTATCGATCGTCCCGCCACTGTCCTGCACGAGATTTCCTGCTGTGCGGAACCATTCGCCAAGCGTCCGAGCGAGAATGTCCTCCGGGAGGATTTCCGACATCGTGGAAAATCCCCGGATATCACAAACCATGATCGAGACAACGGCGGACTCGTCGTGTGAGGTGTCCGTGCCGGCAGCAAGCGTCACGTCCAGCGGCTGCTCTCCGGGACTTTCGCTCTGTTCAAAAACAAGATCGTTTCCCGAGATCCGAATGACCGACCCGTGCTCGAGAACGACCGGCGTGATGACCCGTCGGCCATTGACGAAGGTGCCATTCCGGCTGCCGAGGTCCATGATCTGGTATTGCCACGCATTGTGGCAGCGGACGATCGCATGCTGGCGCGAGACGTGTGGGCTCATGTGGAGGCTCACGGTGTTGTCCGGCCCGCGACCGATTGTCGCGGTATTTCCTATTTCGACATCAAACGAAGCGCCATCGGTGGGGACGACTTTAAGGATGGCTCGCATATCCAAAGATCAGTGCTTCGGGCGAAGAGTCGGTTTCTTCCCGAGATCGTCATGAGAGATGTCGTCAGGGACGCCTGCAGCGTTGACGAGATCGGCCTCTTCAGCAGGCAGGTAGGCCTTGAAGCGCTGCTTATCGATCGCCTTCATATAGGCTTCGTGGGCCGAGACGTTGCCGTTGACGAGCTGCTCCCAGATGGCATCGTCCATGAACTGCATTCCTTCGCCCTTGCCGCCGACAATGACATCCTGAAGCTTCTGTGTCGCGCCTTCGCGGACGATCGCGGAGACGGCGTTGTTGACGACAAGGATCTCGTTGACGGCCACGCGTCCGCCGCCATCCTGCTTCTTCATGAGGAGCTGGGCGACGACCCCGCGGAGTGAGGCGGCCAACATCGTGCGAACTTGGGCCTGCTGGTCACTCGGAAAAACGTCGATCATACGATCGACGGTCTTGCGCGAATTGTTGGTGTGGAGGGTTCCGAAAACCAACAGTCCGGTCTCGGCTGCCGTCAGGGCGAGCGAAATGGTTTCCAAATCGCGCATTTCGCCGACGAGAACGATGTCCGCATCCTGACGAAGGGCAGCCTTCAAGCCGACCGGGAAGGATGGGGCGTGCTCCGGCACCTCGCGTTGGGTGATGATGCTCATCTTATTTTTGTGCACGAATTCGATCGGTTCCTCGATCGTGACGATGTGCCGGGAGAAGTTCGAGTTGATGTAATCGATCAGCGCGGCCAGCGTCGTGCTTTTGCCGGAACCGGTTGGTCCGGTCACCAGAACAATTCCGCCTCGCATGTGGCCGAAGGTTTTGATGATCGAGGGAACTTTCAGTTCCTCGAGGGTTTTGATTTTCGTCGGAATGATTCGGAAGACAGCGCCGAATCCGTTCGTTTGCTTGAGATAGTTGCAGCGAAACCGGTTTTCCTCATCCATCTCGTAGGCGAAGTCGAGGTCGCCGTGCTCGAGAAATTTTTCCCAGCGCTTCGGCCCGCAGATTTCGTGGAGCATGAAGCTCATCTCCTCGTTTGTGAGGACATCCTCACGGATCGGGACGATTTCGCCGTGGCGGCGGATCTTTGGCGGTTGGCCCTCGCCGACGTGGAGATCCGAGGCTCCGGCCTCGATGAGGACTTTAAAGAATTGGTTGATGTAGGCCATGTCAGCGGTGTCCGGTGAGCTGCATCATGAGGGCTTTTTGTTCTGCTCGGTAAACCGCCTCCTCGGCCGAGATCATGCCGGTTTCGAAGAGTTCCTTGAGCGAATCATCCATGAGGCGCATGCCGAGCTTCTTTCCTGTCTGGATGATGCCCGGGAGCATGAATGTTTTCGATTCGCGAATGACGTTTCCGACGGCCGGCGTGTTCATGAGAATCTCAATGGCGAGAACACGACCGGTGCCATCCGCACGAGGCACGAGTTGCTGGGAGACGATGCCGCGCAGGGATTCGCTCACCATGATCCGGATCTGGTCGCGTTGGTCGGTGGGAAAAACGTCGAGCACGCGGTCGAGCGTCCTGGCTGCGTTGCTCGTGTGCAGAGTTCCGAGAACGAGGTGACCGGTCTCCGATGCGGTGATCGCGAGCGAGATCGTCTCCAGGTCGCGCATTTCCCCGACCATGATGACGTCAGGATCTTCACGGAGAGCGCCCCGGAGCGCGTTGGCGAATGATTTTGTGTGGGTATGAACCTCTCGCTGGGTGACGTGGCATCCTCGCGAGGGGATGAGATATTCGATGGGATCCTCGAGGGTGATGATGTGATCTTGGCGGTGGCCATTGATCTCATCGACGAGTGCCGCCAGCGTCGTGCTTTTTCCGCTTCCGACCGAGCCGGTTACAAGAACGAGGCCGTTCTGGTATTGGGTCAGCAACTTGAGCTGAGGAGGGAGGCCCAGTTCATCCATCGTCCGGACCCGGCTATTGATGATTCGGAAGACGAGGTCGTAGCCCAACCGTTGCCGAACCACGCTGGTTCGGAATCGGCCGAGCGGGGTCGAGTAGGCAAAATCAACATCGCCGCGATCCATGAGCTGGGCTTTTTGTTTGTCATCGAGGAACCCCATGGCGAGGCGCTCGGTGTCTTGGTCGGTCAGGACAGGTGCCTGCTTCCAGATGGGCTCCAAGAGCCCGAAGCGACGCCAGATTGGAACGGAATTGACGCCGAGATGGATATCGGAGGCATCGGATTCCTTGCCGATCATCAAATACTGATCGACGTGGTCGAGCGTGTGGACTTCCTGTTGGCTTACGACTTCAATGGTGGGGGCTTCTTGGCTCACTCGCGGAGGTTTTACCAGCCACGGCGGAAGTATCCAAGTATTTTGCATGATGGAATCGGCGCGACAGCGGCGGGCCAATTTGGTTAGTTCTCCGATGTGGGCAGACAGACAATATTTTCCCTCGAGAGCATTCCTCTGCCCGAGGCGGTCGCGGCTCATCTTGATTCCGAGGGGAGCGACGGGAGTTGGGATGATTTGCTCCTCGTATTGCCAACGGCCGAGACCGGGCGGCGTGTGGTTGAGGCGCTTCTGGCCCGTAGCGAAGGGCGGGTCATTTTTCCTCCGCGGTTAGCGACCCCCCTTTCGTTGGTGCCGTTTGGGGTGGGCGACGGAGTGGCGACGCCGATTCAGTCCCGGATGGCCTGGGCACGCGCGCTTCGGACCTCCGGGGAATTCCCTCTGACATTTGGCGAGCATTCGACGCCCGAGTCCCGCTCGCTCTTGGCCGATGCCTTTGTCGCGCTCACCCGGACGCTCAGTGCCGGCCGGCACGACATCGCCTCCGCGCGGGAAGTCCTTGGAGGGAAGGACCCGAGGTGGAATGAATGGACCGATCTTGCGCAAGCCCAACAGAAGATTCTCTCGGCTTGCGGATTAAAGTGTCCGGCTGCGGCCCAAATCTCTGCGGCACGGAATTTCTCATTGCCCGTCGGTGTCCGGCGCGTCGTGGTCGCCGGAGTGCTCGACATGCCGCCTCTGGGATGGACGGCCCTTCAGGATTTGGATGTCACAATTTTAATCCATGCACCGGGGTGTGATGAGGCAGCAGCGGCATTCGCTTCTGACGGATCGCCTCAGGGCGACTATTGGAATCGTTTCGAGGTTCCGATTCCTGATGCTCAGATCAGTGTCCATGGGGGACTCGATGAAGTCGCGGCCGCAGCGGTGAGGTTGGCGTCCGAGGACGAGTCGTCAGTTGCCATTATCTGTGGGGATGCTGGACTGGCAAACGAGATCGTTTCCGGGCTCATGGATGCGGGCGCGAGCGGCTTTTTGCCAGAGGGTCAACCGCTGGCGAGGCATCCCGTGGCCAAGCTTGCGGGAATGCTCCTGCGATTGGGGGTTGGAGCCGATTGGGATGACGTCGAAACACTCCTTCGGCACCCGGATTTTCTTGATTGGCTCGTTCGGGATCGCCTTTGGTCCGAGCGCCACTTTGAGTGGTGGCTAGGGTTCGGCAAGGCGGCCCTGCGTCCGTCTTTAGGCGACATCCCGATGCTCTGGGCTTCGCTGCCTGAGGATGTGACAGCACGATTTTCAGGGATCCGGCCCACTCTGGATTGCCTCTCGCTGATCTCGCAGCGGCTCGGTTCAAAGAATCCCGCCCGCGAACTTCGGTCGCTCTTGGCCGAAATTTTCGGACCGGTCGACATGAGTCGTCGTCGTGGTGATAAGGAGGCTGCAAAAGCGGTCGTCGAGGCCATCGACGAGGTTCTTGCTTTTCCCGAGCTCGGTTTTCCCGATGCGACGGATTTGGTGGCAATTCTCGATGCGATCTCTGGAACGTGGCATCATGAGAAGCCGAGCGGGGCTGTCGATATCGAGGGCTGGCTCGAGTTAGGTGGCGAGAGCTCGTCCACGGTGATCCTCGCCGGGCTGAATGAAGGCCTCCTGCCCGGACGGCGACGGATTGATCCGCTTTTGCCAGACTCCGGGCGCGGGGAGCTTGGGCTGGACGATGTGGTTTCTCGCGAAGTCCGGGACACGGCGATCCTCTGCGGGGCGGCTCGGGTGCTTGGGGACCGGTTGATTGTCTTGTGCGGGCAGCACTCGGCTGATGGGACTCCGCTGAAACCCTCGCGTTTCCTTCTTCGAGTCCGGGACCCGATGTTACCAGCGCGGGTGCTCGACCTTTGTCGCGAGCTGCCGTCAACGGATGGCTCGGTCGCTGCGGATTTTGCGGCGCTGCCACTCCGGTTGCCGCGTCCTCACCGCGCCGCCTCCGCGATGAGCGTGACGGATTTTTCGCGATACCTGGCTTGTCCGCTTCGGTTCCATCTTTCCCGGCGACTTGGCATGAATCCTCCTGTCGAAGTCAGTCATCGATTGGAGAACGATTCATTTGGGTCGTGGATTCACAATATCCTTCGGGAATTTGGCGACAGCGAGGGGATGAGGAAATGCACGGATGCGAGTGAGATTCGGGAGTTTGTTCTTACTCGGTGGGATCGGCTTTTCGAACCCTACCCGGACGACGTCGATCTTCTTCTCCAGCGCGAGGCCGGCAGGATGCGGTTGGAAGAATTTTCCACCCATCAGGCTGTAGTGAGGCGTGATGGGTGGGAGATCCGGCATGTCGAGTGGAGCATCCACGGGGAGGATGGGCTCCGCCTTCCCGGCTGGCCGCTGGCGCTTCGTGGGCGGATCGACCGGGTCGAAGTGCGCGGCGGCGGCGTGCGGCTGGTTGACTATAAGACGGGAGCGATCGGGAGCGGACCGACGACCGACCGCCTTGTTCGGAGCCGACACCTTGGCAAGTCTGGCCGTCGGGACGGCGTGTCTCCGGAATTCGCATGCTTTGGGGAAGAAGTCTGGACCGATCTCCAGCTTCCTCTTTACGCCCTCGCGCTCGAAGCTTTAGCTCCGCCTGACCTGCAAGGAGAAATCTCTCTCGCCTATTTTCGGCTGCCGGATGATGCCAAGAAGGCCGGGGTGTTCGAGTGGACTCCGACCGGCCCCGAATTGGCCAGCGCGCGCGGTTGTGCGATCGGGGTGATGGGGGAGGTCGAGAGGGATGCGGTCTGCGAGTGGATATCGGCAGGGGATTTCCAGCGGTTTGCACGCGATCCGGCTTACGACGATTTCGAGTCGCTGGCACTCGGGCGATTCTTGGATGCCGGCGCGTTGGAGGTGGTGACATGACCCCGCACTTGCGTATTCGTGCGTCTGCCGGGACCGGGAAGACCTTTCGTCTGACCGACCGGATCATCGAGCTTCTCCTGCGTGGAGCGGATCCGACGAAGATTGTGGCGCTCACGTTCACACGAAAGTCGGCCGGAGAATTTCTCAATAAGACGCTTCGCAAACTGGCTGAGTGTGCCCGCGATGACGTCGCTGCCGCCGCATTCTGCCGGCGTCGTGCGATCGAACCCACTAAATCATCCGGGGAATTTTTGTCTGCCCTCCGCCGCGTGTCTGAGGCGTTGAATCGGATAGAGTTCGGCACACTCGATAGTTTCTTTTATCGCGTGGTTTCCGCGTTCTGCACAGAGCTGGGGCTCGGAGCCACTCTGCGGCTGCAGGACCAGACTTCGGTGCCCTCCGACGAACTGGAGGTGCGCCGCGAGTTGGCGAGAGAGCTTGATCCCGAATCGCTCGTTCGCGAATTGCTGCGCGTGCCGGGGAAGTCGAAGATTGACCCGTTGGGAGCGGAGTTTGGCCTGCTTGACGATATCGAGAGGATCTACTCGCTCTACCCCGGGCCGGCGACATGGGGCGATCCGTCGCAAGTCTGGCCAGGAGGTTGCCCGTGGCAGGCGTTTGAGAACGTCAAGCCCGTGGTGCCGGAGGGATGCGATCCGAGAATCGCCACCGCCATCGAGGAGTTCTTGGAATATGCGCCGGGCGGGAAGCTCAACATGGCGGCGACCCGCTTGCTGGAGTGTGCTGGCACTCTCCTCGCCGATGAGCCGGTGACGATCCGATTTGGGAAAAAGGATATCACGCTCTCGCCCGGTGAGCGCGTGGCGGTGAGGGATGCGCTTGGCGTCTGCGTCTGGCGGGTGCTCCGGTCGAGTCTTTCACAATCGCGCCGGTGGCACGTGATCGGTGAGAATCTTCAAGCCCTGCGTGATCGGCGGATGCGGACGGCGCTCCGATTCGCCGACCTTCCGATCTTGGTAACACGATTGGCTGGCCAGGATTCCGAACACCTCCAATTCCGACTCGACGGTTGGTTCGACCACTGGTTGATCGACGAATTTCAGGACACGAGCCGGATCCAATGGCGAGCACTCCAACCGCTCGTTGATGAAGTTCTGCAAGACTCTCAGGGCGGGAGGTCATTTTTTTATGTTGGGGATGTGAAGCAATCGATCTACGGATTTCGCGATGGGGATCCGACACTTTTTGAGGAGATCTTCGAGCATTATACGGCGCACGATCCCGGGCATATCCAAGATGAGGATCTCGGGGAGTCCCGCCGCTCCGCACATGAGGTGATCGATCTGGTGCAGCGGACGTTCTGTCCGGTGTCGTTGGCGGCAGCCGGTATCGATCCTGCTGTTCTGTCTCGGTGGAAGCTCGCGTGGACTGATCACTCGGCCCATCCGAGCAATCCGTCTCCGGGCCATGTTTTGCACATCACTGGGGAGCCTGAGAGCTTCTGGGAAAAAATCGCCGAGGTCATTCGTGAGTCGGAAATCCTTCAGCGTCCGCCGATGAGCTGTGCGATTTTGGTTCGCAAGAACGAGACGGCAAGTGAAGCCGTGAGGGAATTGGCGTCGCGTGGCATTCCCGCCACGACCGAGTCGAGCCCACGGGTCGCGCTGGAGAGTCCTGTCGGCGTCGCGATCCTGATGGCATCGAAGTTCGTTGCCGACCCATCGGATTCCCTGGCGCGCCGAGCATTGGCCATGGGGCCATTTGGCGAGGTGGGGGCGGAGTTTGTCTTCGAGTCACTCGAGGCCTTTCATTTGGAGGGGGCCGAGGGGATGGTGTCGCGATGGTTGAGGGATCTTCGGGAGCGTGTGCCGGCGAGCTCGCTTGCGGGATCACGACTTGGGATTCTCCGACGGGCCGCGCGCGAATTTGATGCGCAGGGGATCTTTCGGCCACGGGCGTTTGCTGAGTTTTTGGAGGCCTATGCCAGCCCGGCCTCGGCAAGGTCTGGGACGATCCAGGTGATGACGGTTCACAAGGCCAAGGGGCTGGAGTTTGATATGGTTTTCTTCCCGCTCGCGAGTGATGAGCGAATGGACAAACGCGACGGGGCGGAGATTTTTTGTGCGGATGATCGCAATCTCGGGGAGGGGACGCTCCCGTGGGTGCTCGCGCTTCCCAGCGAACGTCTCTGTGCTGCGGATCCCATCTTGAAAGCCGCAGGGATGGCCCTCCGCGACCGGACGACCTTTGATAATCTCTGCAATTTGTATGTTGCTCTGACGCGGGCACGTCGGGCATTGGTCGTGTTAACACCAGAATAACATGGCCGAAACGAAACCATCTTCTCTGTTGCGGGCCGGATTTCCGGAACTCGATCCGCCTCAAGATTTCGCCGGGTGGTTTCCGTCCACGCCGATCGAGGAGCGTGAGGCACTTCAGGAGCCAGCGATCAGGGTCCCACCTCAGCGAAGAACGGGGCCGGTTCGAAGCCGTCCTTCGGATTCCGGGCATGGGATTTTGCCCGGAGCGGCAATCTTTTCTGAATCCAGCGGCCTCGGGTTCGGGTCGCTCGTGCACGACTTTCTCGCTGGGATCGAATGGCTCCCGGCGGCTTTGCCAGCTGATACTCCGGCGATGGTTGTCGCATTTTTGGAGTGTCCGGAGGTTCAGGCATTATTCCGGCGTCCGTCTCCCGCCGCGATCGTGTGGCGAGAGCGTGCGGTGGCTTGGAACTCAGGCGGAGCGATCGTTTCGGCGCAGATGGATCGAGTGGTGATCGGTGAGGGTGAGATTGTGGTGATAGACTTTAAGACCGATCAAGGCGAGCCTGCGGCAATTGCGGCGCGATACGCATCGCAAATGCAAGCCTACCTCAAGATCCTCGCGGCGTGGTCTGACGGACGTCACCGTCTCCGCGCCGTTGTCGCGACGGTCCGGACGCCCGCCGTGATCGAGATCCCAACCGAATGAATGCTCCGTATTTTGCCTGCCAGCGGTGCACGAATTGCTGCCGGTGGCCCGGATTTGTGCGGATTACTGATGCTGACATCTCGGCGATCTCCGGATTTTTGGGAATGCCCGAGTCGGCATTCATCGAAGAGTTTACGCGGCTTCGGCCCGGGCGGGACGGGCTGGCGCTGACCGACCAGCCGGACGGCGCGTGTGTTTTTTTGGATGGGCGGGACTGCCGAATCCAGCCGGTCAAGCCAGGCCAGTGCCGGACGTTTCCGAATGGTTGGAACTTTCCCGGTTGGCGCGAGGTTTGCGAGGCCGTCGAGGTGAGGAGTGTGGAGTTGCCAGAATCTCCCCGGTTGGTAGGGTGCCCGGAGTGAAGTTTTTTATCTTCTTTTTCGTTTTGGTCATCGCGCTCGCTGGCTGCAAGAAGCCAGAGGCTCCGAATGACGCAAAGCCCCCCGTGGCACCGGAGGAGGATCCGCGGGCGATTCGGATCGGGCTCTTCTTGCCATTGACGGGCGACAAGGCGGCGTTTGGTGCAGCGACGCTGGACGGAGCGAAATTGGCAGTCAGTGATTGGAATGCCGGTGGCGGAGTTCTGGGGAGGCCACTGGCATTAGTTGTGCGCGATACCCGGTCCGACGCAGCGGCTGCGGCAGAGGCCGTCCGGGCTTTGGCGCTCGAGAATGTTGTGGCGGTAATCGGCGAGGTGACGTCCGAGAGTACGCTGGCAGCGGCACCGGTTGCGGTCGAACTTGGCCTGCCGATGGTTTCGCCTGGGGCCACTCATGCGGATGTGACGAAAGCCGGTCCGTGGGTTTTTCGAATCTGCTATGTCGATCCCTTTCCGGGTTCGGTCATGTCCAAGTTTGCAATCTCGCTCGGGGCAACAAATGCTGCGGTCATCTTCGACTCGGGGGATCCTTACAGCACGAGCCTGGCAGAGACATTTATCAAAGACTTCACCGAGCATGGTGGAGCGATTGTTGCGAGAGAGACGTATGCGGCAGGGACAACGGACTTTGCCGCGCAGCTAGCAGCGGTCAAGAAGGGGAATCCGGAGGTCGTCTTTTTCCCGGGCTATTTTGCCGAAGCCGTTCAGGTCATCCAACAGGCCAAGAAGCTAGGAATTGAGGCGCCATTTTTGGGAACCGACGGGTGGGAGTCTGATGAGTTCCTGAAGTCCGGTGGGGCCGACGTGAACAATAGTTACTTCGTCAGCCATTTCTCTGCAGGGGAGAAGTCCGATCGCACGTCGAAGTTTGTCTCGGCCTTTGAAGCGATGTTCGGCCGGCCTCCGATTGCGTTGTCGGCGTTGGGGTTTGATGCGGTCGGCTTTGTTGCGGACGGGATTCGGCGGGCTGGGGCGACCGATCCGATTGCGCTCCGGGACGCGTTGGCGATCTCCAAGGAATTTCCTGCGGTGACCGGCGACATCACGCTCGATGCCGACAGGAACCCTTCAAAGTCCGCGCCGGTCCTCCGAGTTGCTGAGGGGAAGTTCAACTACCTCGAAACCGTCTCGCCTTGAGTTCGGCTACAGTTCTTTTTCCAACCGCTCGCTCAGCCACTGCTTGATCATGCTCTGGTAGTTGAGATACCGGGAGCGGGCGAGGCGCTTGATGCGCGCGAGCATGCGGGGATCAAACCGCAGGGTGATCGTTGTCGAGTCGCGGTTGTCCGCCTTGAGAATCGAACCATTCATGAGCCGAGGCTCGAGTGTCGTGGTCTTCCAGAACTCGATTTCCTCGTCCTCGGAAGAGAAGGTCGGGAGGTCTTTCCACTTAGTGAGAACGGGCATGGGATCAGGGGTTTGCTTCGGAGTTTTTTCGATCGTAGAAGGTCTCTTCTTCTGGGCTCATCGCCCGTGAGAAGATAACCCGGTAGCGCTTACCATCGGTCCAGAAGACCGTAAAGATCGAGAGCCCGGAGATAGCGCGTCCGAGAATGAAATACCGGGCCTCGCGATTTTTTCCGATTTCGATCTCTGGGAGGAGGCGGATGCTGAAGGGATCTTCAAAAGATTCCTCGACCTCTTTGGAGGAAATCTCTCCCAACTCCGCACCGCCGTGAGTCCATTCGAATTCCATCAGGCAAGCTTCGCTGGTTGGATGAGTTCGATTTCGTAGCCCTCCGGAGCATCAATGAAGGCGATGAGCGATCCGTTGGAGGAGTGGTGAGGACCATCGCTCAGAGGGTAACCGAGGGCGGCGGAGTGCTCGGCGAATGCGGCCAAGTCGCTTACTTCGAACGCCAGATGTGTTAGGTCCGGACCGACCTGCACCGGTCCGCTCTCATCAAACTTGCAGATCTCGATCAATTCCTCGCTGCCTGGGGCCTTGAAGAAAACAAGCTCTGAGCCTCGACCGCTCTTGCTGCGACGGACTTCTTGGAGGCCGAGGACATCGCGATAGAACGTCACTGTCTTTTCCAGATCGGCGACTCGATAGCGGGTGTGGAGGAGCTTTGAGACCATTCGCGAGGACAGTATACGATTCTCCGGTCGGTGTCGAAGGTGAAAATCGGGGTGACAAAACCGTGGCAGTCATTTTCCGGGGCTGCTAGGACTCCTGCATGGTCGTTTTGTTAGGTTCCACTGGCTATGTCGGGCAGGCGTTCGCCGCGCAGTTGCGGGCTCGTGGTCAGGAATTTGTCGCGCCAGCGCACGGGGAGTTGGATTTGACCTCGCGGGACGCCGTGGCGGAGTGGTTTTCGGGGAAGCGCGTGCGATATGTTATCAATGCGGTCGGCTTCACGGGCAGGCCAAATATTGACGGCACCGAGAACGAGCGCTGGCGGTGTCTGCAGGCCAATACCGTTGTGCCTGGAGTGTTGGCTGAAGTGCTTGGCGATGCGCGGATCGCCTGGGGCCATGTTTCTTCGGGTTGTATATTTAATGGTTCGCGTGCTGATGGGAGCGGGTTTCGGGAGAGCGACGAGCCGGAGTTCGCGCAATGCGATCCGCGAGCTGGGTGGTATGCCCGCACGAAGTGGATGGCAGAGGTCTTACTCCGGGATCGGCCCGGCGTGCGGATTTGGAGAATGAGGATCCCGTTCGACCAGTATGACCACGAGCGGAACTATTTATCGAAACTGATGCAATACGATCGTCTGCTCGAAGTGAGGAACTCGATCTCGCAGCTTCAGGAATTTGCCGGGGCGGCGATTGAGACGCTCGAGCGCGACGTGCCGGATGGGATTTACAATGTGACGAATCCGGGGGCGATTCTCACGAGCGAAGTGGCGACCGCGCTTCGCCAGCACGGCCTGACGTCAAAAGACTTTCGCTACTTTTCCGGTGAGCAGGAGTTTATGACGACCCCCGGCCGGGTATTCCGGGCCAGCTGCGTTCTGGATTCGTCCAAAATTGCGGTGACCGGGATCAAGCTGCGCGAGGTGGGAGAGGCGCTCGAGGGGACGTTGCGCGATTGGAAGTGGAGATGAAAGGGATCGTCGTCGTCGTGGTTACGTTCCGGCGTCTGCCAGAGATCGTTCGTTTAGTGAGGAGTTTGGAGGCATCGACGCACCCGGTGCTTGCGTGTGTCGTGATCGATCACGACGGCGTCGGGGAAGTCCGACAAGCCTTGCTGGGAGAAGGCCTGAACGTCCGAGTTGTCGAGGATTCGAGCAATCCTGGGCCCGGCGCTGGCTGGGCGAATGGAGCGAGGTTGGCTTTGGCGGAGTTTGGGGAGAATTTGGAGGCGCTCTGGTTTCTTGATGACGATGTTGTGATTCCACCAGATTCGCTCCGCATTTTGCTCGAGGAAAAGGCGAAGGTGAGTGCTGGAGCGATCGCACCGCTTTTGTCCGACTCATCCGGCGACCTGTGGGCATTCCCCGAGCCGCGTCCGCCCACACTCCGGCCCGTGATCCGAAAGGCAAAAGTCCCGCGTGACGCTCTCGACCTCCTTGGCAGCGAGCCGATTGAGTTCTGCTGGGCGACGGGTGCTTGCCTATTGGTTGATCGCGGCGTGATCGAGAGGGTAGGGTTTCACCGTCCAGATTTTTGGATGCTCGGCGAGGATCTGGAGTATTCGATGCGGATTGCGCTCCTGCGGGAGGGATTTTTTACGTGCCGTGTGGTCGTCCCTCATTTACCACCGCCTGCGAGTGACCATGTCGCCGCCCGCCGATCCGATTATCTGAAGTTTTCCTCCCTTCTGCAGAACCTCTCCTACATTTCATTTCACGTCCGTGGGCACATGTGGCGCTATTTGCCGGGAAACTTTCGAAGATTTTTTAGGACGCATGGGGTGTCATTGGAAACGCTGCGCGATGCGGCGGTTTGCCTTTGGAGTGGCGCCATCGGTGGTCACCCGTCCGGGCACATTTCCGGCCAGCAGGTGAGGCGGAGGTATCTGGAGCCGGAAGTCCGGCGTTGACTTATCCACGGGAAACCCCGTTTTTCTTCCCCATGCGGAGCATCTCGATTCTTGGAACGCCCGTTCACTGCGCGACCTATGCATCGGCGGTCGATGAGGTGAAGCGGTTGGCTGGGTTGTCCTCGCCCGCTGCGGTCTCGGCATCGAACACGCATATCATTGCTCTGGCGCGCCACGATCCCTCCTTCGGTGATGTGATGCGGCAGTTCCAGTTGGTGTTGCCCGACGGATACCCGCTCGTCTGGCAACTCAACCGTCAGGGGGCAGGTCTGCAGGATCGGGTTTACGGTCCCTACCTGATGAGGGAAGTGCTTTTGCATACGCCCCGCCCATTTCGGCACGTCTTCTTTGGGGGATCGGAGGACTGTCTGCGTCGGTTGTCTGAGGAGGTTCAAAAAATCCAGCCCGACATCGACATCGTTGACACGATTTCGCCGCCTTATCGCGATTGGACCGAGGCGGAAGAAGAGGGGTTTGCGAAGCGAATTTCTGAGAGCGGCGCAGATTTTATTTGGGTGGCACTTGGAGGGGAGCGTCAGGAGCGATGGATGATTAAGAATCAGCACCGTTACCAGCGGGGAGTCTTTTTTGCGGTGGGCGATGCGTTTGAGTTGCTCGCCGGGAGTCGACCATTTGCGCCCGAGTGGATGCAGCATCATGGGTTGACGTGGATGTATCGGTTGGTCCAAGAGCCCCGGAGGCTCTGGCCCCGGTATTTCAAGTTCAACAGCCTTTTTCTCTACTATTTGGGGAGGGATGCGGTCCTTGGTCGTCCCCGGGCGAAGACGGCCAAGATTCGTGTGGCTTTTCTCGGGTCGCGAGGCGTTCCGGCGCGATACTCAGGTTTCGAGGTGGTCGTGGAGGAACTTGGAAGCCGTCTGGCAGCGAGAGGTTATGACGTGACCGTTTACAATCGCTACCCACGCTTCACCGCCGCCGGCCGCTCGCTGAAGGGTATGGACCTGATCACTCTGCCAACGATTCCTACGAAGAGCCTAGAAACGATCGTTCATACAACCCTCAGCGCGATCGATGCGATTTTCCGCAGATACGATTTGATTTATCTTTGTGGGGTAGGGAACTCGATCCTCGCGGCGCTCCTTCGACAATTTGGGATGAAAGTTGTCATCAATGTGGACGGAGCGGATTTTCGAAGGGCGAAGTGGGGCACGTTCGGACGCCAGTGGCTTAAGATGAGCGAGGTTTGGGCGACTCGGCTGGCTGACCGCGTGATTGCGGATAATCGCGAGATCGTGACCCGCTACCAGCGGGATTATGGCGTAACGCCGAACTATATTTCCTATGGTTGCCAACTCCGGCCCGGACGGATTCGAGACGGCGAGCTGGAACGCTGGGGCCTCCAGCCCGGCGGCTATGTTTTGCATGTCTCGCGGCTGAGTCCCGAGAACGAGGCTGACCTTCTCTTGGAGGCATGGAGAGACTACACGGGACCGCTGCGGCTTGTTATCACCGGGTCGCATCACTATGAGCACGCGTATTTTGAGAGGCTTCTGGCTCTCGCGGACGACCGGGTCATTTTCACCGGAGCTCGCTTTTCACGGGCGTATGTTGAGTTGAGTCAGAACGCTCTGTTTTTCGTGATGCCTGCGGCGATCGAGGCAACGCGGCTTGTGCTCCTCGACCAGATGGCGATGGGCAAGGCGATCTTGTTTAAGGAAAGCCCTGCGACTCGGGAGGTCGTGGGCGAAGCGGCCGAGGTGTTTGATCCGGCAGGTGGTGCGGCAGCGCTCACGGAACGATTGGAGTTCCTTTGCGCCAACCCGGCGCACTGTGCGGAGCTTGGGCGTCAGGCCTATGCCCGTGCGGAGGAACGATACAGTTGGGATGCCGTGCTGGCGCAATACGAGACGATGTTTAACGAGGTTGTTCCATGCCGACGTTCTCCGTAGTTACACCCTCATTAAACCAAGGCCGGTTCCTCAGGGATTGTTTGGAGTCGGTGCGTGTGGCGGCTGCGGGCGCCGGTGTCGAGGTGCAGCACATCGTCATGGATGGCGGCAGTTCGGACGAAACGCTCGAGGTTTTGAAGCACGCGCCCGGGATCGAATGGGAGTCCTCACCCGACCGTGGCCAGACGGATGCGATCAACAAGGGATTGGCGATGGCACGAGGCGACGTGATATCGTATCTCTGCGCGGATGACCTTCTTGAGGAAGAGGCTTTTGTTTTCGTGAAGCGGGCCTTTGCAGAGATGGCCAATGTTGATGTCGTCTATGGCGATGCATACTTTCTGGAATCGGGTTGGAAGCGGCGCAAGCGGGCAGGGGAATTCTCTCCCGCCCGGCTCCGTCGGGGAAACTTTTTGCTGCAGCCGGCTGTCTTCTGGAGGCGTCGCGTATTCGAGCGGTTTGGAAATCTTCGGGCAGATCTTCGATTCTGCATGGATCACGAATATTGGTTGAGGATCTCTGGAAATGCGCTCTGGCATTACATTCCTGAGCCATTGGCATCGAGCAGGCTGCATGCTGATGCGAAGACGTGGTCGCAGTTGGTTCCGGCTTGGGATGAGGCCCGCGCGATGCAGGCGGGGTATGGAATTTATTGGCGTCCCATGCGAGATGCCTGGTGGATGCGGATTGTGGGATGCCATTTTTACCGGATCAAACGTCACATCATTGCCGCGATGGCGAGGAGGCGGGCGTCATGAATCCGCGAGTTCTTGTCTTCGAACTTCATCATCTGGGCGATGCGGTTTTGGCCGTTCCGTTTCTGCAGGCCGCGATGAGGCACTCCGACATTGGGGTCGTTTGCTCGGCTTCGGTCTCCGACCTTTTGGGCACCTTGCTTCCCGGATTGAGAGTCTTTCCGGCTAAATCCAGTTGGCCGGCGAGGTTGGTTCAAATGCTGGCCCTGCGGAGGACATTCCGTCCGACGACTACGGTCTGCGCGTGGGCAGATGCCCGAGTGGCCGTATTGGCGTGGGCGGCCGGTGGCGACCGGAGGTTCGGGTTGCCAATGAACGAAGTGAACTACTACGCCTCTGGCATCCCATGGCGTCGCCGGAACTTAAGGATTGGGCAATGGATCGAATGGGGATTTCGAATGTGCGGGGTGACCTTGGTGAACGAGCCCTCCGATCGTCGGGACGTTTTCGGCAGCCAGCTGTCGGTTTGGACGATGCTTGCCGCTCGGCTTGGATGGGAGGTGGACCTAACGACCCCATGGTTCGAGGTCGGGCAAGTCTCGCTGGGACCAGAGGGCGATGATTTTTTTGCGACCCATCGTCGGGTCGGGCGGAGGGTTTGTGTGGTTCATCCCGGTGGGCGGCTGCCGACGAAGCGCTGGCCGGTTGCGGCATATCAGACGCTTCTCGAGACGTTCTTCGCGCAGAATGACCTAGCAGTATTGATCATCAAGCCTCCCGGCGAGTCTGCCCCGGTGCCGGTCGGTCCTCTCCAACAGCAATGGGAATGCCCGTCCCATGCCGCCTTGAACTCGTGCCTCGCGCTGGCCGATGTTGTCTTGTGCAATGATTCCTATCCGGCGCATCTTGCGAGCGCGTTAGGAAAGCCTGTGGTAGCAGTTTTCGGCTCAGGCGAGCCAGCTTGGTTTGCCCCGTATGGCAATGAGCAGAATGTCGTTCGAAGTTCGGCTTGCCCGTTTCACCCCTGTATCGATCGGTGTCGGATGCCCTCAATCGTTTGCCTGGATTCGATTCCGCCAGCAATGGTCGCGGAGACCTTAGCCCGAGTCCTTAAGCCGTCGCAGAGGCTTGCTAGCGGCGCATGACAGCGCCCACCGTTGGCATTGTTGGCGGGGGAGCTGCAGGCTTTTTTGCTGCGGTTGCGTGTGCCGAGGCAAACCCGGAGGCGAAGGTTCATATTTTTGAGCAGTCCGCACACTTTCTCACGAAAGTCGCCAAATCTGGAGGTGGTCGGTGTAACGTGACCCACTCGTGCTTCGATTCGCGCCTTCTCGCCACTCGCTTTCCCCGGGGCGAACGTCCGCTTGTTGCGGCATTTCACAGGTTCCAAGCTCAGGATACGGTCGAGTGGTTTGAGCGCCGGGGCGTCCGGCTCAAAACAGAGGGAGATGGACGGATGTTTCCCGAGTCCAATAGGTCGGAATCGATTGTGAATTGCCTGCTTGACGCAGCAAGTTCGGCCGGCGTCGTGCTTCATTCGAAGGCGCTGGTGACGGAGGTGGGATTTGATGGCGGGCAGTTTTCGTGCGGATTTCCCGACGGGGTATTTCTCTGCGATCGTTTTCTCCTCGCGACGGGCGGGAGTCGGGTGGCGTCTGGGGCACGCATTGCCGAGAGTTTCGGTCATCACCCGGTTCCCCCGGTGCCATCACTATTTTCGTTTGATAGTGATGCGCTGTGGGTTCCGTCCCTCGCTGGGATGTCGTGTGAGGTTGAGGCAGCCGTCGAGGGGATGGGGCTCAAACAATCCGGTCCGATGCTTTTCACCCATCGTGGTGTGAGCGGTCCGGCGATTCTGAGACTCTCGGCATGGGGGGCTCGGGAGCTTGAAGCGTGCGGGTATCGATTTTCGCTCCACGTTAGCTTTCTCCCGGGGGCTACCCAACCCGAAGCCGAGGCACTCCTGCAGCGTCAGCGAGATCTCCAGCCGGGAAAGTTGGTTATGAATTGTCCGCTCGGAGGGCTGCCCGCCCGGCTCTGGGAGCAACTTTGTCGCTCGGCGGAAGTTCCCTCGGAGATTCGATGGACAACACTTTCCAGAGCGCATCGTGAGGCACTTGCAGCCAGTCTTGTCCGCACAACGATTCCGATCGTCGGCAAAAGCCTGAACAAAGATGAGTTTGTCACTTGCGGCGGAATTCCCTGCAACGAGGTGACGTTTAAGACCATGGAAAGTCTCAAACAACCCGGCCTCTTTTTTGCCGGTGAACTCCTCGATGTCGACGGCATCACGGGGGGATTTAACTTCCAAGCTGCCTGGACGACCGGCTGGATCGCTGGCCACGCCATGGCAGCGGAGCTCGCGTAAACGCAAAAACGGTTTTCGGATATAGGCGGCGGCACTGAAGTGGCTGTGTGTAAAAACCACACTTCCCGAACTGCTGACCCAGTCCTGTAGCCGCTGCCCTCGACATCGTCGAAGCGAAGGTAATCTTGGTGTTGAGTAGGCCACGCACGGCAACCTACAAAAGCGTCAATACGCGGGACTGACCCCAAATCCCCGATCATCGTCGGCAAAGTTGAATATGGGGAAAATGTGACTGCGTGTTGAAGACTGCCTTCAGATCCTTCCGGTAGAAAGAGTCTGTTTCGATGGGGGCTCGCCGAAGTAAAGCCAAGAAACTGGCAAACCAGAAAGAATCTTGACTCCCTGATTATCGTCGTAACGCCCTCATTATGAGGGAGAGCCGAAGACGGGACTCGAACCCGTGACCTATCGATTACGAATCGATTGCACTACCACTGTGCTACTTCGGCGTTGGATGGTTTGTGAAGCGAATGAGATCGTCGATCAGAGGATCTTGATCAACTCGACTTCAAAAACCAAGGCCTCGTCCGGTACGATCGCTCCACCCGCACCACGGGAACCGTAGGCGAGGTTCGAGGGAATGAAAAGTTGGATTTTTCCACCTTCCTTGACGTGTTGAAGTCCTTCGGTCCATCCGGGGATGACTCCGTTGAGTGGAAAACTGATGGGGGCATTGCGCTTGTAGGAGCTGTCAAACTCGGTCCCGTCGATCAATGTGCCGCGGTAGTTTACGAGAACGCTGTCGGTCGCTTTCGGGGTGCGTCCTGTGCCTTCCGTGAGGACCTTGTATTGAAGGCCGCTGGGGGTTTGTTTGACGTCGGGTTTATTTGCATTTTCGGCAAGGAAAGCCTTGCCCTTCTCGAGTGCGGTTTGTGCCATGGAGGTGCAAGTAAAGAGGATTGTGGTAGCGATGACGAGTGGGAAAAATCGTTTCATTGGGCCGCATACATATGCCAATGTCATCAAAATGCAAAGCGTCGATCGTGATTTGGGGGAACAGCCGATTCGGAAGCTCATGGCCGACCGCGGGCTGAAATCTCAAGATTTGGTGGACGCCTCGGATGAGCAAATCACCTATAAAATGGTGGCACGTGCATGCAAGGGCCGCCGGCTGACACCGAATGTCCAAAACAAGATCCTGAGAGCCTACAACCGGTCTGCACAGACGACCGCTGTATTGTCTGATTTGTTCCTCTATTAAACTCGCTGGGTCAGGATGCCGGCACGAAGAATGCCGATTTCATGGGCCCGAGAGGAAACTTTGTGCGGCCGGATTTGACCTCGATCGATCGACCGCTGAGGGCCTCGGTATAGGTGCCGTCGGGAAGTTCCGATCCGACCTCCAGATAAAACTCAGCGTCAGGAAGAGACTATCCACCCAGAATGCAAAAAAGCCTGATCCATTGTCACCGGGTTTCCGAGGGGGATAGGAATATGACCCATAGTCAGCGCGGTAATCGTGGAGTATATCCCATGGCTGGCAAAAAAAATGCCAAAACCTATGAAAACCAACCGCACTCTAACCATCGCATTCACTGCAGTCCCGATCCTTGGAACTGCACATGCCCCGGTCCCTTCACGGTTTTCGCCCCGACAGACGCCGCGTTTGCCAAGCTCCCCAAGGAGACTTTGGAAAGTCTGCTCAAGCCGGAAAACAAGGAAAAGCTCAGTGCGATTCTGACCTATCATGTCGTCCCGGGCAAAGTCATGGCCGCTGACGTGAAGTCGGGCGAAGTCAAAACCGTGAACGGCGCAAAGCTCGACATCAAGGTCACCGGCGGCGTGGTCACTGTTGACGGAGCCAAGGTCCTCACGACGGATATCCCGGCCAGCAACGGGGTGATCCATCTCATCGACACTGTGGTGATGCCTTAACCAACTCACCCTATCCGGTCGGTGCTGGGAGTTCCCTCGGGATCTTCCGGGCCGGCCGAACAGGGGCTTCATCGCGCGGAGAAGGCGGCGGGCTAGGAAACGCACAGCGCAAAATTGACAGGCTGTGGGGATTCGGCTTACGGTGTCGGAAATGCTCAGCACAAACGACCCAGAGGACCGTCAGATCCGCATCATTCTTCTTTCGACAGCCGCAGCGGCGGTGTGCGGATTTCTCTTTGTCGCGACCGGGATCGCCGTTCTTGTTTCGATGAATTTCAACATCCTGAACTGGATGGAGTAATCGGTTGCCCTTCGGCTTGAATTTTTGCGATGGCCGAGCAGAGGCATGCTCCGAGGATGATTAGCGCTCCCGAGACGTAGACCCAGAGAAGGAGCAGCATAAGACCGCCGACCGTGCCGTAAATCGCGTTGTAGTTAACAAAGCGCGGGAGGTAGTTGACGAAAGCTGTCTGGCAAACCTGCAGCGTGACGGTCACAAACAGTGCCGCGAACCAAACTTGCCGGAAATGCACCCGTCGTCGCGGCGCCAGCATGTAGAGCAGGGTGAGCGCGTAGAATAGAACAAACGCGGCGACAAAATACCGGCTCCAGTCAAAGATCACGCCAAGCAGGTCGAGATTCAGGGCGGGGAGGTGGGCTTCGAGAAACGTCTCAAACGCTGTCAGGGCTTTCCGGGCCGCCTGCAGCAACGCGGGAGCCACCAATCCAATGAGCAAGGCGCTGGTCATCACCGCGATCATCAGCAGGTTTTTTAATGGCAGTTGCCACCATGGGATCTCGACCGTGTGCCAGGCACGGTTCACTCCTCGCACGAGCGCTTGAAAGAACCTCAAGGAACTCCACAGCAGAATCACCAACGAGACGGCACCCACACTCCCGCGGGACTTCTCAAGGCTCGCCACCATTTCCCATACAAAGACCTGCTCGGTTTCACCCATCGGGAAAAACCGTTCGCTGGTCCGAATGACTTCCTCGGGAGAGAAAAACGACGAACCCACGGTCAGCAGCAATGCGAAGAGTGGAAACAGTGCAAAGAGGGCATAATACGCAAAAGAAGCCGCCCGTTGCTCGCCGTCGATCTCCGAGAATGTCTTCACGGTTTCCCAACCCGTTCGACAAACATCCCAGATGCGCGTCTTCCAAACTTCCATAGAGATCGCTAGTCTAGCGATATTGGGCTCGCTTCCCATGAAAATAAAACTCCTTTACTTCGCATGTTACGCGAATACAACTTGTTCCCTATGGATCAATCATTTGGACAATATGTCCGATCGTTGAGAGAGAAAGCTGGGATGACGCAACGGGCCCTTTCACAGGTGGTGGGATTCCGCAGCTTGGCACATTTGAGCGACATCGAGAGCGGCAAACGTTATCCGGCGAGAGAGACGTTACCGAAGTTTGCAGGTGCCCTCGGAGTCTCGGTCGGCGAGTTGGAGTCCCGCGACGTGCGCGGTCCGGTCGAGGCGCTCAAGTCGCTTTTTGCCGCGCGCCCGGAAATGATTGGTGCGTTTCTCAGACTCGCTGAGGTTGCACAGAAAATGGATGCGGCGGAGTTGATTCGCCGGGTCACGGCCGCTGATGAGGCTCCTCTTGGCAGGAAACCTGAAGCCCCGGTTGTTCCGGTCGCCGAGGTCGCTCGGAATGTGCCAGAGGTCGAAACCGTGCTTCCGCCACCTTCGCCGAAAGCCGTCGTGCGGAAGCCTCCCGTCGAAAAGACCGCATCGGATAATCAACCATCGCTGTTTTAAGATGGCCGCCGTCGGGAGCAATGAGATGCTCGGTTTTTGGCATGGAGTGGCAGGCGGTCGCGGGGAGATTTTCAGCGGGCTCCCGGTTCTAGCGGGTCCGGATGGGATGTTTATTTTCCCGGGCGGAAACCCTCCCTTTTTCCGGCGGGGGAGGTGGTGGGTGGCGGAGTCTCCGCATCAAATCGTGGGCGGCGTCGCCTATGACGCTTCGCACGGGCGAATGGAAGACGCGATTTTTGACGTTTATCGAGAGATGTTTTCTGCAGCCGAGGGATGGCATCTTCACCGGATCTGGAATTTCGTTCCGGAGATAAATTCGGCGACCGAGGGATTGGAAAACTACCGGGCTTTCTGCGTTGGGCGGCATCGGGCGTTTCGGGAGCGGTGTGGCGACGCGGCGGGGAATTTCATGCCGGCAGCCTCGGCAGTCGGCACGGAACGCCCAGACTTTGTGGCGTGGTTTGTCGGCGGGCGTCAGCCTGGAAAGAATATCGAGAACCCCCTTCAGGTTCCGGCCTACGAATATCCCGCCATTCACTCGCCCCAGCCGCCAGCATTTTCTCGGGCGACGTTGGTCAGTTCCGGGAACACCCCAAGGCTCTTTATTTCGGGAACGTCGAGCATTCGAGGGCACGAGACCGTCGAGCCCGGAAATGTCCGGGCTCAAGTCGGGGTCACGCTCGAGAACCTCCGCGAGGTTTTGACTGTCGCTGGCGTTGAGCTTGAAAAAGCCCGATCCTCATCGGCCACGGTCTATTTAAGAAACGCGACGGATCTGGCTTTTGTCGAGGCGGCACTCCGACGGGATGGAATTTTTCACAGGACGGAAGTGACATTTCTCCGTGCGGACATCTGCCGGGCTGAACTGGATATCGAGATCGAGTGCGAAGTGCGCTTGTAGCACGGCAGTTGAATTCGTAGCCCGCACACTGTATCTTCCGCGTCACTATGGCTGTTGCATGTGCGGAAGACGAGTTGGTGGAGAAGGTGATCGAGGGCGGGAGGGTGACCCCAGAAGATGCCCGCGCACTCCACAGACTGCCTCTGGAGACCCTGGGTTCGCTCGCGGATGCTCGCCGGAAGGCCGCCAAGGCGGCGGCCTACGACGGGCGGGGAAATGAAGTCGTTACCTTCATTGTCGACCGGAACGTCAACTATACGAATGTCTGTAACGTCTATTGCAAATTTTGCGCGTTCTACCGGACCGAGAAAGACGATGACCACTACGTGCTCGGCCTTGATGAGATTGACGAGAAGCTCACGGAGCTGGCCGCAGAGGGCGGCGTTCAGGTTCTTCTCCAAGGCGGACACCACCCGAAGCTGGGGATCGATTTTTATCTCACCATGCTCTCGCACATCCGGGAAAAATTCCCGCAAATCAACATTCATGGGTTCAGTCCGCCAGAGTTCAACCACTTCGCCGAAGTTTTTGGAATGCCCGTGAAGGATGTGCTCGCCCGGTTTATCGATGCCGGGCTCGGGTCTATTCCCGGTGGCGGAGGGGAAATCCTCGTCGACAGCGTGCGGGATCGGATTGCCCCGCTCAAGTGCAAGAGCGATGCTTGGTTGGGCGTGATGCGGCAGGCCCATGAACTCGGGCTGCGCTCGAGCGCGACCATGATGTTCGGGCACGTGGAATCTCTCGACGATCGAATCGAGCACCTGCAGCGGCTCCGGGATTTGCAGGATGAAACCGGGGGATTCACGGCCTTCATCTGCTGGACGTTCCAGCCCGAGCATACCAAGCTGCGGGCGGAGACCGTCACGTCCGCCGAATATCTCCGCATGCAGGCGCTCGCCCGGATCTACCTCGACAATTTTGAAAACGTGCAGAGTTCGTGGGTGACCCAGGGTCCAAAGATCGGGCAGATCGCGCTAAGCTACGGCGCGAACGATTTCGGCAGCGTGATGATGGAGGAAAATGTGGTTTCGAGTGCCGGCACAACGTTCCGTCTAAATGCCTCCGACATCCAGCACCTCATTCGAGAGGCAGGATACGAGCCTCATCGCCGGAGCACGTGGTATGAATTGCTCGATTAGGAGTCCGATGCTGACCGACACCCACGCCCACCTCGACTATCCAGACTTTGCCGCGGATTTGGATGCGGTTTTCGCGCGGGCTGCTGAGGCTGGGGTGAATCGGATTGTGACGATCGGCACGGGGATGGAGAGCAGCCGGCGAGCGATTGCTTTGGCGGACAAATATCCGCACGTCTACGCGGTCGTTGGTCTGCATCCGACGAATGTCGATGAGGAGCCGAGCGGGTGGCTCGATGTCCTTCGCGGTTTGGCCGGCCATCCGAAAGTGGTCGCCCTCGGCGAGACTGGCCTGGACTATCACCGCCTCCCATCCGAACAGCTTGGGTCCGCGCCGGCGATCTCGGCACTCCAAGCGGAAATGCCCGACGATGCGGAGGCTGCCATTGTCGATGGAGCCTACAAAGCCGCGCAGGCCGAGGCCTTCTCGGCCCAGCTGGATCTCGCGGCAGAGCTCGGTCTCAACGTCGTTATCCACCAGCGTGACGCCTGGGATGACACGGTGGGCCTTCTTTCGGATTACACAGGGAAGCTTCGGGGGGTATTTCACTGCTTCGGCAATACTCCCGAACAGGCGCTGGAGGTCGTTGGGATGGGACACCTCGTGTCCTTCACTGGTATCGTGACATTCAAAAATGCGCGGCTCGTGCGGGATACCGTGGCCGCGATTCCCGAGACGGCATTCATGGTCGAAACCGACTGCCCGTATCTCGCTCCCGATCCGCATCGTGGATCGCGTTGCGAGCCCGCTCACACCCGGCTGGTGGCGGAAAAGATTGCAGAAGTTCGCGGATCGAGCATCGAGTCGATCGCCGCGGTGACCGAGAAGACCGCGGAAGGCTTTTTTCGTTTTCGCTAGTCCCCCAATTGGCTACGCCACCCGCGTTCGAACCTGAGACCGAAGGATCAGGAAAAGCATGAAGAATAGGAAGGCCGTCGAGAGCACAAGGATGGCCGCGTTGAACCAAAGCACACCGGCACGAATGCCAAAGTATTCTTTCACCGGGCCGAAGAAGACATTGAGGTGCCGGCTTTCCCGGTAGTCGCTCTGTTCCATTTCTGCCTTCGAGATGAGGTCGGTGACCTTCTGGTTGACGTAGAGTTGCTCCGCCGTGACGCCTGTCCCCGCGCGCTTGAACTTCGATCGATCGAAGGGCTCGCCCTCGATGATCTTGTCGACCTGGCGGAACTGGGAATCGAGGTCTTTCGCATCTGCAGCTCGGAGGCCGGAGAGAACGGCTAGTGTGTCCTTGAGATCCTCGAGCCGGTCGGAGGACGCCGGGGTGGAGCCCTTCTTGGCGACGATTGTATTGATCTGGTCCTGGATCGCCTCTTGGCGGCGGGTGAGGGGATTCAGTTTCGCCTGAGCAAAGATGAGGGCTTCATACGACCACCGCGTTGGCATGAATTCGCAGATCAACGGAACCTGAAGATCACTCCGGGCCGCCATCGCGCTGTCCGGGTGTTGGTTCACCCATTGTTGGATAGTGTAAACGAAGTCCAGGTTTCGGTTCATCTCCTCGTATTTGATCAGTGCTCCGCTGAGGATGATCTGGGGGATGAGAATCGCGGGAATGATGAGAATCCCCGTCTTGCTCTCCGCGACGAGCGACGAGATCACGAGGCCAATCGCCACCCCGCTCGCCGTCGTGAGAAACATCGCAATGAAGACGATCCAAAACCCACCCTGCATGGATAAGAGCCAATTCCCGATCCATGCGAAGAGAGCGCATTGAATGACCGCAAACGCCGCGAGAGTCAGGCCCTTCGCCAGCACGTAGTAAGAGAGACGGACATCGAGGTTCCGCTCTCGCATGAGCACAGCGCGGTCGCGAATGATGTCATCCACACTGTTCGTGAGCCCAAGGAACATCGCCACGACGAGGGCGAGGAAAAGATATGTCGGAATATGAAATGCCGAGGCAAAGTCATAGACGTCACTCTCGGAGTATCGCAGAACCATTCCGGTGAGCACAGCCAGGAGCGGAGCCTCAAGAATGGTCGTGAGAAGGTTTGCCCGATTCCGCAATTTGCTGAGAAACGCCCGCTTGAGCAATACGACAAACTGGTGCCATTCCTCCCGAAGACGAATCACCTCCCGGCGCTTGGACTGGGCCTGCGGAGCTGGAACCGTCTCGCGAAGGGCCGCTGGTTGCTGGACGTCTTTCATGAGACCATAGGCCTCGTATTTGTCGCGCCAGTAATCCGGGGAGAACCGCCGGGCGGGAATGAGTTGCCCACGGTTATTCTCTTCGAAAATGATATCGCCTCCGAGATCCCGCAATGGCGTCTCAAGCACATCGAAAATGAACTCCGGTCGCGTCGTGCCGCACGATTCGCAGCCGCCCAGTTCCGTCCCAAAATGCTGCTGGTGTTCCGCCTCGGCGAAGTATTTCAGCATTTCCTGAGGCGTTCCGAAAAAGACCAGTTTTCCCCCGCGGTCGAGCAGGACCGCCTTGTGAAACATCTGAAAGATCTTCGAGGTGGGTTGGTGGATCGTGACGAGGACAATTTTGTTGTGCGACATCCCCCGAATGATCTCGATGACGTGCTCGGAGTCCTTGGAGGAGAGACCGCTCGTCGGCTCGTCAAAAAGAAAAATGTCTGCCGAGCTCACCATATCCAGCCCGATATTCAGCCGCTTGCGTTCTCCTCCGCTCAGGATTTTCTGGAGAGGACTGCCCACGACCGACGCCCGGCGCTCATTGAGGCCCAGCTCCGCCAGCTTTCCATCGATTCGGCGCAGGCGCTCGTGGCGGGAGAGGTAGGGCGCACGAATGGCCGCCGCAAAGTCAAGATTCTCCTCGATCGTCAGATGCTCATCGAAGGCATCGTATTGCGGGACATACGTGACGTATTTTTTAAGGGTCTCGTAGTTCGAGTAGAGCGAGCGATTGTTAAAAAGCACATCGCCCTGTGCCGGCGGAAACTGCCCCGAGAGGGCCCGGAGAAGCGTGCTCTTGCCGCAGCCGCTCGCTCCCATCACGCAGACCATCTCGCCGCGCTGGACCGAGAATGTGACTCCGTCCAGGGCGACCTGACCTTTGGGAAACTTGCAGACGAGATCCCGGGCTTCGAGGGACCGAATGACATTGCGTTCCTCTTCGATCAGGCGCTCGGTGAAGTTGCAGCGCAGGATTTGGCCGACATCGATGCGGATCGTGTCGCCGTCGGCCAGCATGGCGGAGTTTCGAACCGGTATCCCGCGGACGAGGATCGGACGGTCGGATTGGATCACTTCCAGCTGGCCCACCCGGCGATCGTAGTCGCACGAGATTTTGAGAAGGACGTCGCCCCCAGAGACTGGCGAGAGAAGGATGTCATCCTCCTCGAGTAATCCCGGGTTGTTCGAGACAAGGTATTCGCTTTTTGAGGCCTTGAGCTGGAAACGCCCGCCGTAGGATCTCGCGCGGCGACGCAAGACGCCGAGGTCGAGTTCGCTGTCGTTGTGAAAGATGATCTTGTCCTCGAGGGTCGCGGAGACCTCGGTTTTCTCGTTCAGACGAATCCCACGAAGGACAGCGTCGACGTTCTTCAGGGCCACGACATTGACGCGGAGGCCGAAGGTGACTTGGAGGCACGCATCGCGGGAACGGTTCTTCTCCAACCGGACTTCATCTGAGTCGCTGACGGTTACGAAGATCTGGGGAAGGGTGACATTTTTCTTCGCGTTGAAGTAGAAGACGAGATCGGCGTAGGTGAGCACCTGATCATCGCTCAGGACTCGCTGGCCGGCGTAAAGACGGGCGAAGTCTCCTGGCTTGAGCGGGCGGCCTTGAACGATGAGATTGCGCCCGCTGAGGTTTTTCAGGATCACCAAATTCCCATACCGATAAGCATTCAGGCGCTCGTCGGTGGCAAAGTCGGCCAGGGCAACATCGGCGTGGTCCGGATGCCCGAAGCTGACCATCTCGAGCGGAGAGGCACCTTGTTGAAAAATCGTCGTATCCGTCTGGTCGTCGGCATTGAGCTGATAAACAATATCGATCGCTTGGGCAGCCATGCCCAGCTGCGACATGAACGAATAGTAGGCGATGACTTGGTCCTGCTTGAGGCCCGCCTTGGCAATCAGGTCGTAAAGCTGAACGCCGAGGAGGATCTTTCGCTCGCCACTCAGTTGGCCCGACAGCCGCTGGGCCATCGCATGCAGATCCTGCTTCTCATTCAGTGCATCGCGAAAGAGTTTCCGGAGCTCGGAGTAGACCGCATCCGGGTAATCATAACGAAGAAATCCGAGCCCGGAGTCGATTTCCTCCTCAAGCAACTCTCCGTCCGCACGGGCGAATGCCGCCAGCACCTTGATCAGGGTCGGGAGGAGGTTCGGGGCCTCTGTAACCGTCCGGGGTTTCCGCTGAAGGCGCCGGAGAAACCTCCTCAGCGCGGCGTGGGCGCGAACGGTCGTGCGCAAGACCCCTTCGATCCTGTGCTGGACTCGATCCGGGGTCGATGGTTTCGGCGCGCTATCCACAGGGGAAAAACGTAGGCGGGTCGCCGGGCGTTTGCAATCCGGGGATTCCCGAACGTCAAGAGGCTCCCGGCTTGGCCCCTTTTTCCGCGTCCGCTCTCCGGCCCCTGATCGCGTGAAGGTTTGACACGGGAAAATCCTTCCCTTAAGCGTCCGGGGTCTTGGGACCAATTATGAAAAATCGAGTATTATTTCAGGGCGATTCTATCACGGATGCGGACCGCTCCCGCGCGAACACAGGGGCGAATTCCAACGTGGCCCTAGGCTGTGGCTATGCCTATCTCTGCGCGGCAAGGTTGCTCAGTCGTCAGCCGACGTCAGGCCTCGAGATCTTCAATCGAGGGATCAGCGGAAACCGGATCCTTGATCTCTACGCCCGATGGAAAGGCGACGTTCTGGCAATTCAGCCCGGCGTGTTGAGCATCCTGATCGGCGTGAATGATTCCTGGCATGATTTTAATAGTGGCACCGGCGTGGATGTTCCCCGGTATGCGAAGACCTACGCCGAGTTGCTGGAATGGACCCGCGAGGCGCTGCCGGATACGAGATTGGTTCTTTGCGAGCCATTTGTTCTGCACTGCGGGGCGGTCGGGGCGGAATGGGGGCCGGAAATGCGGGAGCGCGGTCGGATCGTCCGGGACTTGGCCGAGAAGTTTGGAGCGGTCTTCGTTCCGTTCCAGTCCATGTTTGATGCTTCGGTGAGCGAGGCGCCGTCCGAGTATTGGCTCCCCGATGGCGTTCACCCCTCGCCGGCAGGGCATGAGCGAATGGCCCAGCTCTGGATGGAGAAGACCGAGTCACTCTTTTAGTCGTGTGCAAAGGGCGCTGGTTTGGGGAGGGGTGGCTTGACACCGGTTGTGAAGTGTCTGCTAGGATCGTCAGTCAATGACCGCCCACGAACTTTTCCCTGCCCTGACGAATTCTGAAACCGAGGGGATTTTCGGATGGCTTCACGAGAACGACCGAGTCGCCTATCGAACCTGTGTCGGAATGCTCGCCACCCGGCGGAAGCTGCGTCCGGTTTTTGTCGAGCGGAAGCCACGTGAGGAACGCCACATTTGGATGAAAGAGGCATTGGCCAAGCCGGGCAATAATGACCTCGCCCAAGAGATCCTGCAGGCATGGACGCTGGGCGCGAACACCGGGATGGTCTGTGAGTTTCTCGACAGATTGAAGATCGCGCACGACGGCAAGGGACTCGTTGAAGAAATTCCTCCTCAGCCGCCAGAGGCTGATGTCGCTGCCGCGGTGGCACAGATTGCGGGCAAACATCCTGCGGCCAATGTTTTTGTCTATCTCCACCTGCTGGTCGGGACGGGCATGGCCGAGTGGCCGGCGCTCACGGCGATCCTTGCAGCGGATCCGGTTCTTCGTCGGAGCTCTCCCGCGTGATGGTATCACCATTTTCCCATTCTCTGTCGGCCGCTCTTGAAACGTTCGAGTCTCTTCGCGAGTTCGAGTCGTCGATCGGTGCTATCTCAGATCTTGTGACTACCTGCTTGCTCGGGGGAAACAAGTTGCTCTTCTGTGGAAACGGTGGGAGCGCGGCGGATACGGCACACATCTCCACGGAGTTCACCTGTCGGTTCATCGGCGACCGGCGACCCTATCCTGCGATTTCATTGTCCAGCGATGGCGGGCTGCTCACGGCGGTTGGGAATGACTACGCCTTTGTCGATGTTTTCGCCCGTCAGGTTCGCGCCTACGCCAAGCCCGGCGATGTTTTGATCGCTGCGAGCACGAGCGGCAAATCGCAGAATGTTCTGTTCGCCATCGAGGAGGCCCGTCGGAGTGGAGCGAAAAGCGTGGCATTTCTCGGGAAAGATGGAGGGTTCACCAAGGGAGCGGCGGACCTTGAGATCATCGTGCCCGGCACGGTGACGGCACGGATCCAAGAGGCGCACAAGTTTCTCATGCATGTCGTGTGCGAACTCGTCGAGCCGCATCTGAAAAGAGAATGACGGTTACTCTTTCCGTCGCCGCTGCTGTTCTCGGTGCCGTCGTGGGTTCGTTCCTCAATGCGTGTATTCATCGGATGCCGCGGGGGATCAGTCTTTCCAATCCCAAGCGATCGTTTTGCCCGTCGTGCAATAAGCTCATCCCGTGGTATGAGAATCTGCCGGTCGTCAGCTGGGTGGCTCTGCGGGGAAAATGCTCAGGGTGCGGGGCTCGGATTTCCCCCCGTTACATCCTGGTCGAGATCTTGACCGCCGCGACGTTTTACTTTCTCTGGGAGCGGTTTGGATTCCCAGTGGCTCCCGCTTATTGGATTTTCTTTTCGCTCCTGATTGCGGCGACGTTTATCGACATCGAGCATTTCATCATCCCGGATGAAATCACGTGGGGGGGGACGGCAGCCGGGGTCTTGGCCAGTCTGCTCGTGCCCAGCCTGATGGGAACCTCCTCGCCTGTCACGGCTGGCTTGCTGTCGGTGGGTGGAGCGGCGCTTGGCTTTGGACTCCTGTGGCTTGTCGTCGAGGGAGGCAAGCTCGCCTTCGGGCGGAAGAAACATCGCTTCGATCCTCCCGAGAATTTCACATGGTTGCGCGATGGGGATCGAGCGGATCTGAAGATCGGGTCGGACTCGCTCGCATGGGAAGATGTCTTCAGTCGCGAGAGCGATTTGTTGGTCGTGGAGATCGATGGGACGGCGCGGTGCGGGGATCGTGATCTGACTGGCCCCCTGAAATTTCACTACGACCGGTTGAGTGCCTGCGAATTCGATGTCCAGCTCGACCACATCGAGAAGGTGGATGGGAGGGTCCGGGCCGTCGTGATTCCGCGAGAAGCGATGGGATTTGGAGACGTCAAGTTCATCGCGTGTATTGGGGCATTCCTCGGTTGGCAGGCTGTTTTCTTCACGGTCTTCGCTGCTTCTATCATTGGATGTGTGGCGGCGATCGCAGGGATTTTTCTGGCCCGGGACAAATCCGGATCGCGAATTCCCTTCGGGCCGTTCCTTGCCCTCGGAGCTGCCTTGTGGGTGCTTGGCGGGCAGGAGTTGACCGATTGGTATTTCTCGTTATTCCGTCCTGTGATAGCTTGCGTCTCTGCATTCTTTCCGTTCCCGGTTTGATCCGTTTCCATGTCGAAGCCTAAAAGACTCCCATTCCCGCAACTCATCAAAGAGTTCTGGCATCCCTATCTCCGTCTCGCTCGCTATCTCAGTCCATATAAAAAGCATTTTGCTCTAGGCGTGGGCTTCGGCGCCGCAGCGGGAGCGATCAGCGGGCTGTTGCCGGTCGTGATGTCGGTTGTTGGTCAGCGTGTGCTGCCGGGGGGAAAGATGCCTGGCATCCGTGATTTCGGAAATCTTCCGACTGATTCTGGCCCCGGCATCGAGACCGTGGTTTGGCTGAGTTTGTTGATTCCGGCGGTAATGATCCTTCGCGGGGTTATGGCCTATCTGAATACCTATTACCTTTCGTGGGTGAGCCTGCGGGTTCTCAGCGATTTGCGATCCGAGCTGTTTGCTCACCTGATGTCCCAATCGCTGGAGTTTTTCAATCGTTCGAAGTCCGGGCTGCTGAGCTCGCGTGTGCTCAACGATACCCGCCAAGCGCAATCGGCGCTCACATCAATTTCGAGCGACATCATCAAGGACCCGATTGCCGTCATCGTCGGTGTGGGGGCTCTGGTTTATATTGATTGGAAATTCAGCCTCACGACACTTGTCCTTTTCCCGATCTGCATCATCCCGGTGGTCTTCTTTGGCAGAAAAGTTCGTGAGGCCTCACGGGCTGAGGAGAATGAGTCTGCAGAAATGTCGGTGATCCTTCAGGAATCGTTTGCTGGTGTGCGAGTCGTGAAGTCCTTCGCGCGAGAAGATTATCAGTCAGGAAACTTCCGCCGCGTCAGCGAGGTGCAGGTCGGGAGCAGCATGAGGGTAAAGCGGAGTCAGGAGGTGGTGCAACCGCTGATCGAATCCGTCTCCGCCATCGGGATCGTGCTGGCGATCATCTATGTATACTTTTACGGAATCAATCTCGTCAGGTTCATCGCCCTCTGCGGTGGTATTTTCCTGCTCTACAAGCCTGTCAAGACGCTCAGCCGGATTCCGATGTTGATGCAGAAGTGCATGGTCTCCGCTGAGAATATTTTCAGTCTGATGGAGGAGAAGTCTCCAATCGCCGATGCCCCGGATGCCGTTGTGCTCCGCCGGTGCGACGGGCGGATTGAGTTCGACAAGGTGGGATTTTCTTATGGCTCGAACAAGTCCGCGGTGGCCGACATCGACCTCGATATCCAAGCGGGAAAAAAATATGCCTTGGTCGGTGCAAGCGGAGCGGGAAAGAGCACGTTGCTCTCGCTCATTCTTCGGTTTTATGACCCGCAATCGGGGGCCATTCGGCTCGATGGCCACGATCTCCGCAAGATCACGCAGGCGTCGTTGCGGGAGCAGATCGGGGTCGTGAACCAGGATACGTTTTTGTTCCATGATTCGATTTATGAGAACATCCGGTATGGTCGCCTCGACGCGACCGAGGCCGAGATCTTCGATGCGGCAAGGTCAGCCTATGCCCACGATTTCATCCTCGCGCAGCCGAACGGCTATCAGACCATTGTGGGCGACAAGGGGTGCCTGCTCTCGGGAGGCCAGCAGCAACGATTGGCGATTGCGCGGGCGCTTTTGAAGAATGCTCCCATCCTGCTCCTTGATGAAGCGACTTCCGCTCTCGACTCTGAGTCCGAGAAGCTCATCCAAGTGGCACTGGAGAAGCTTTCGGAAGGTCGCACGGTCATTGCCATCGCGCACCGCCTCTCGACTGTGCTGAAGTCCGACTGCATTGTCGTGATGGACCATGGACGGGTGGTCGAGACCGGGACCCATCGCGAGCTCTTGGAGAAGTCGGATATCTATCGACACATCTACGAGATCCAATTCCATCATGACGAGGTTTAGATTTTTCGTCTCTGAAAACTAATCTCCAACCTTGGATGATTCCGGCGGATCTCGCGCCGGGCGACCTGAAAAGCCTTGAGCGCGACTGGTCGGATATTGCCCTCCACCGGGTCGAATCGACGGACGATTCCCTGTTTGATTTGGCATTCGGAGCGCTCTGGGCCGAGTTCGGTGCCGCCGGGGAGATCGAGCAGGCCGGAGTTCTTGGCGAGCGGATGCGGTGGGATCCGGCGGAAGCGATGGACGGGTGCGCGATGCGATATCGGATGATGTTGGCCACGAGCGGGGGGAAATTCGCAGCCGTTCGGGACCACACGGCGATTGTTTTGGCGGACGAGCCGGGGGTCGTTGTCCACCTTTCTCATAATCTTGTGGCGCCCGAGTGGCGCCGCACCGGGCTCGCAGGGTGGCTCCGTGCGCTTCCTGTGACGACGGCGAGAAGCGTTCTCAGTGCGCAGGGTCGCCCGATCGATTCCCCAATCACGCTCGTCGGCGAGATGGAACATCCGGATCCGACAAATCCCGCCACCCTGGTGCGGCTCAAGGCCTATGAGCGGGCCGGCTACAAAAAGATCGACCCGGCGCGTGTGGGCTACCTTCAGCCGGATTTTCGGGCGCATCACGAGATCGACCTTTCTGGGGGACCGAGCCCGATCCCGCTGAGTCTCATCGTCCGACGAGTCGGGCGCGAGCAGGAGGAATCTCTCACGGGAGCCGAGGTTCGGCGCATCGCGGCATCGCTCTACAAGATGTATGGAGTCGGGTTTCGTCCACGAGACATGGAGGCTGTGAAGTCCTCGTTGGAAGCGTATCCCTCGGCCGGCGATCCAATCCCGCTGATCCCCCCGACTGCCACATGAGACTTTATCACGACCCCGGATTTGCGGCGCCGCTCGGTGAGCACATCATGCCGATCTCGAAGTTCGCGCTTGTGGCCGAAGCGATTGCGATTGCCATGCCCGATGTGGAGATTGTGAGCCCTCCTCCCGTCACCGAGACGGATTTGCTGCGCGTGCACACGCCTGAATACATAGCCGCTGTGCGGACCGGCGAACCTCGCGCTCTGGCGGAGTCTCAGAAATTTCCGTGGTCGCCAGAGCTTTTCCCCAGCGTGTTGCTGACAAATGGCGGTGTGCTCGCTGCGGCTGGTCATGCGCTACAGTTCGGGTCGTCCGGGGCACTGGCGAGTGGATTTCATCATGCCTGTGCGGATCATGGGGAGGGGTTCTGCACATTCAATGGACTCGTCGTGGCGGCTGAGAGTCTGCGGGCGTCCGGTCGTATCCAATCGGTCGCCGTTGTCGATCTCGACCTGCACTACGGAAATGGGACAGCCTCGCTAGCTAGGGAGCGGCCGTGGCTTCGGGCGTTGTCAATTTATGGCAATGATTATTGGAATAACGAGCCGTTCCGGGATGTGAGCGTTCGGCGTCACGCGGATGGGGCCAATCATTTCTCCGTCCCGCTCGCACCCACGGGTGGATCAGATCGGGAGTCGCTCCTCGCGTCGCTTGATGAACACCTGCCATGGATTGTCGAGGGTGGGGCCCCCGATCTCTTGGTTTACCAAGCCGGAGCAGACCCGCTCCGCGATGATCCCTATTCGCCTCTTAACCTTGACCATGACGACCTCTTCGAGCGCGACCGGAGGGTTTTTGAATTTGCTCGACGTCATAGCATCCCCATCGCATGGGTCCTCGCCGGGGGATACACGCGCGACGTTCGCAAGGTGGTTGAAGTCCACCTCAACACGGCGAGGGCTTGGCGGTTGTGATGAACTAGAGTTTTTTCGGACCCACACCGGTCACAAAGTTTTTCCCGCAATGGCATCCACCGCAAGAATTCTCGGACTTGCGAGAGCGGTAGGCTAGGCCGCAGCGGATGAGATAGGCGGCTGCGAGGAGGACAACCAGCGCGACGGCGGCGAGTTCGAGGGGATTCACAGGCGGCTCCCGATTTGGTAGACAAGCACGGCGCCAAGCCAGGCAAGGGTGGTCATGACCACAAATGAACCAATCGCCCAACTCCAGTTCAGTTCCTTTGCCATCACGGCCATGGTGGCTCCGCACTGCATGCACAGGGCAAAGAAGACCATCAGGGCGAAGACGACGGGCAGGGTATAAACCGGCTGCCCCTCGCGTGGCCCGCTGTGCCACTTTTCATTCGCAAGAATCGACCGTAGGTCGTCCGAACCTTCATCAACGTCTGACCCAAGATTATAGATAATGCCAAGCGTCGCGATGATCACCTCCCGCGCTGGAAAGCTCGAGAGGACGCCGACAGTGATCTTCCAGTCAAAGCCGGCCGGGTCGAAGATCGGTTGGACGGCTTTTCCAAATCGGCCGAGGTAGCTTTGCTCGATGTAAGCTCCTTGGATCCGGTGATCCAGCTTGAGCGCGAGTGCGGATTCCGGGTCTTCCAATGCGGCTGTCACTTCGGTGGCCGGGGTGGTTGTCAACTCGGACGCCACGAATGCTGCGCGCGCTTGGTCAGCGACGGCCTCTGGACGGGGAAAGTAAAGAAGCGCCCAGATGATAATGGAAAATGCGAGAATGACCGTGCCAGCCCGCACGACAAATTCTCGCCCGCGACCCCACATGCGAATGAGCACGTTGCGCAGTGTCGGAACCCGGTAGTCCGGCATCTCGAGCACGAACGGTTGGGTTTTGATTTTCAAAATGCAGCGGTTCATGATCCACGCGAGGGGCATGGCAACGGCTGCGCCGACGAAGTGCATAAGAAAAAGTGTCCATCCTGCCACGAGCGGGCCGTGCATCGGCTCGACAAAAGCTCCGATGAGCAGAACGTAGACCGGGAGGCGCGCGGAGCAACTCATGAACGGTGTCATGAGAATCGTCGTCAACCGCGCCTTGGGATCCTCCAGCGAGCGTGCCGCCATGACGCCCGGAATCGCGCAGGCATAACCGGAGAGGAGAGGCACGAAGCTCTTGCCGTTGAGCCCGCACCAGCCGAAAAGCTTGTCCATCAGGAATGCCGCCCGCGCGAGGTAACCCGTATCCTCGAGGATGGCGATGAATAGGAAGAGGAGGAGGATCTGGGGGAGAAAAATCAGCACACCTCCGACGCCGGCAATGATGCCATCCACGACGAGGCTTTGGAGCACGGGAGTGGAATTGAGGAACGGTCCAACAAAGTCCTGAACCGCAGTCGTCATCGCATCGATCAAATCCATCACCGGTCCGGCCCAAGCATAGAGACTCTGGAAGACGACATACATGACTCCGAAAAAAATCAGGCTGCCCCAGACGCGGTGAAGGAGCAGAGAATCAATCGAGTCCCGAGTGCGCGCGACGATGCGGTCTCCTTGGATTACTCCCGAGAGCAGTGCTTCGAGGTGGCGGTAGTGAAGAACCGCCTCTGCGGAAGCCGGGTTGAGCCCGTTCGAGCGGATCTTATCGCGTGCGGCCCGGATTATCGCAGCGACGCGGTCGCGATGTCCGACCCGCGCAGCATGGGCACTATCGGAGTCGAATATCATCCTCAAGGCCTCGGGTCTTGTGACCTCCACATCGATCTGTTCGAGACCATTCCGGACGATCTCTTGCGCTTCGGAAATGAACTCCGGCCATTGAATCCGCGGCACGGTGCGGGGCTCGGCGAGCACCCGTTCCATCGCGTGTTTGAGTTCCGGGAGGCCTTCCCCCCGGCGAGCGACTGTGGGAATCACCGGCACACCCAGGCGCTCCGAGAGCAGGCTGACATCGATCCGAAGTCCGTTGCGCTTCGCCGCATCCCATTGATTCAGAGCGATAACTGTAGGGATTCCCAGCTCGGCAGCCTCTGAGAGGAGGAGAAGGTTGCGCTTGATGTTGGTCGCATCAATCACGCAGACGAGGAGATCTGGACGCTGATGGCCGAGTCGTCCGCCAAGCACGTCCATCACGACTCGTTCATCTGGGGATGTTGCGGCCAAGCTGTATGTCCCGGGAAGGTCGAGCACTTCGAGGTGCCGTCCGCCAAGCACCATCGCACCGATTTTCTTCTCCACCGTGATCCCGGGATAGTTCGCCGTGTGTTGGCGCAGGCCGGTGAGGCGATTGAAAATCGTGGATTTCCCAGTATTGGGATTTCCGAGGAGGGCGACGCAAATCGTGCGGGGAATGGATGGAGCCGGTGACATATCAATCAATTTCCTCGACATCGATCAGGGCCGCCTCAGCCAGCCGGACGCTGATTTCCTGTCCATCCATTTCAATCGATATGGGGTCTCCGAGTGGCGCGACCCTGCAAATCCTCACCCGAACCCCTGGTAAAAAGCCGAGGGAGGCCAGTCTCCCAGCGCGGACACAGTCGCTCGAAATGCCTGTGATTCGCACCGAATGGGGGCCGTGAATTTCTGCCAAAGTTTTCAATTTATCCATACTTAATGAGAAAATGTCTCAATAGCAAGGGGGGAGTGTGGATTTTCGAGCGATGAAAGGTGTGTGCGCTCTCGGTAGTAATGCTGGGAAAAATGGTGTCGCCGCCGGAACAAAAGTGAACAGAGACGGAACAAAAGTGGAAAAGTGATTTCTGGAGTCATTTTCAGATTGACTCGCCTGGTGGCGCGCTCGCGAAGGAGGCCGGAGCGTAGCGGAGGCCGAC
>Ga0247844_1000630_pt1 | contig 73271 bp, 59 predicted proteins | sample LaCtaG_FD_192421 | JGI IMG/M metagenome (GOLD analysis project Ga0247844, IMG submission 192421) | Freshwater microbial communities from meromictic Lake La Cruz, Castile-La Mancha, Spain - LaCruzMarch201714.5m_1 | ecosystem: Environmental > Aquatic > Freshwater > Lake | place: Spain: Castile-La... | reverse complement strand
AATAAGAAATGGTATCGTTAAAGGTCAGGGTAAATTCTTCGGTTTTAATTTTATTTTCCTCGGTTACGAAACGCTTCATTCTAGGATCGTTGAATCGCTTCATTAAATTCGTTCTTCTTTCGTAGGTGATTTTCCCCGACGTATAAACTTGCGACCAGGTACTAACATGGAGCAAACATAAAACCATAAATAGTAATCGCTTAATGCCAGCCGCTGAAATCATCTTCTTTCGTTTTATTGTTATTGAATTTATAAACAAGTTTCATTAAAAAATAACGTGAAATAATTTTAGTAAAATTATCTGTTACGATGTTGCCGTTTAATTGTCGTTGAACGGTTAAGTTTTGGTTGAGTATATCATTAGCTTGTATGGAAAGAATGGTGTTTTGTCTAGCACCAAATTCTTTTTTAATTTCGGCATTAATGATAAATAAATTTTTATTGTAGCCATTTGCTCTTTGTGAATTGATGGCATAGCTTGCATCAAACTCAATGATAAAGTGACTAGCCAATGTCCATTTGAAATCTAGGCCATAATTTTGAGAAGAATAAGGCAAACTGGATGCAGCCGACAATGAACTAACAGGATTGTTGTAGCTGTAAGATTGGCTCAATGTAATTTCCAATGAGTCCAATTGTAATTCTATATCAATTCCTCCAGACAGCGCGGTGTTTTTGGTGATGTTTTGTTGGGAATTAATAAAGTTAGAATATTTGTTATAGGAGGCATTCATATTAGGCGAAAACTCAATTTTTCGATTTAAAATAGGAAATCCAACTCCTGCAAATACGTTAGCAAATAAATTACCATCTACATTTTCTGTTTTAGAAGTTTGCCGTCCAAAACTATCAAAGTCAGTCGAATTAGCAAAGGCATTATTCGTCAAGGTGGCATTGGCGCCCGACCAAATGTATTTCCCTGTCATCGCTTGCCAGGAATTAAAATTAATGCGTAGGTTGTGAACGTAATTTGGTTTTAGATCGGGGTTACCTACTTTTATCCTGTTGGGATTACTGTTATCTTGAACCGGTTGAAGGTCTGAAATACTAGGTTGTGAGGAGTTGGTGGTATAAAAAATACCCAGGCGTTTGCTCATGCTTGGCTTAAATTGATAACTAAACCGAGGAAGAAAATTATAGATTTGTTGATTGATGCTTGTATCGCTTACTAAGTTATTATTGTTAATCGAAATCGATCGAAAACCAAGGCCACCAATAATGGTTTGGCTATTGGTTTCATAAATAAGTAATGCCGTTCCTCTGTGTTGCAAGCGGTTGTTGTCAAATTGATTACTTAGAAACCCAACGTTTTGTGTGTAAGAACTATCATTGCCTCTATTAAATGTCTGCTTGTCTTGTTTCGAGGTTCCATATTCAAACAAGTATTCTACTTGTCCTTTCCAGTTTTTGTTGAAAGGCTCTGTATAGGTTAAAAAACTATAATGACTGATACTTGAATTATCATTTATCTTTTTCTGGTCAACGGAATCAATAGATTGGGTAATCAGTTTTCCATCTGTTTTGTTGTCAATAAGTTGTGTAACGTATTTGAACTCAAGCATTCTTCGGGGCAATCGGAATTTTCTACCGATTGTTACTTCATTTCGAAAATTAATTCCTTTTGATTCATTTACATTTTGAATCAAAGTTTCAAAGGTTGGTGCAAAGTCTTCACTAAGAAATTTAGATGAACTGGTATTGTCTGTATTCGCAATATCAAAGGAAACACTTGGCTTAATTTCAAAAGTGGTTAGGGAATCTAAATTACTACTGATGTTAAAGTTAACTTTATGCGATTGGTTTTCAGAAATATTATTGCTTGAATCTCTCGTGTAATAGCTTGAATCCGCCAAAAAATACTGCGACAAACTATTTTCAACCGCCCTTAGTTTGTTATTGTAATAAGAGTAATTAAAGCCAACTTTTCCAGTTTTACCAAAACGATCTGAATAGTAAATCCCTGCTTTTAATGTCTGTGGAACTCCTCCTAATTTTTGAGCACTTTGGTCCCACATATTCATCCCGCTACTTTCTCGCTCATTTTCTAAGCCGAATTTGTTCATGTCTCCCCATCCAAAATTAGATCTTGGGGTATTAGAACTTAGAACGAACACAGAAATCTTTCGTTTTTTATCAAATTTATTGAAGAGCAACTCCCCTTCATAAAAGCCATTCTCACCGATTAATCCAAAATCTGATGCGCCAGAAACTTTTCCAAAATAGCCTCGTTTTGCAGCATCTTTTAATTTCAGGTCCAGGACTTGAATTTTTTCATCATCACCTAAAGCGGCATCTTCGTTTTTCTTCTCATAGATCTCGACAGATTCAACTCCTTTAGCGGCTAAGTTCTTGGTTGCAATGGTAGGATCTGAACCAAAAAACTCATCGCCATCAACTAATACTTTGCTAATTTCTTTTCCTTGTGAGGTGATAGCTCCGTTTTTATCAATTTTTATTCCTGGCAATTTTTTCAGCAGGTCTTCGACTACCGCATTTTCACCTACTTTAAACGAATCCGCTACATAAACCAAGGTGTCACCTCTATAATAAATGGGATTTTTATTCGCATAAATCATTACTTCATCAAATTCTTGGACCTTCGTCCCTAGTTTAATTGATTTTACATCCAATATAGCATTTTCCTGATTTCCAAATATATAAATGGTTTTTGTCTCAAAGCTTGGATGCTCAATATAGAGGGTAAATGTATCAATAGCGAAACCTTTTAATTCAAATTCCCCATTTTTATTTGAATGCGTAAAACTTAACAATAATGAATCGTTAATTCTTACTGCTGTAATTGTCGCATCGCTAAGTGGCGTAACGCCTGTTGTATCGTAGATTGTTCCTGTGATTTTCATCGCTTGCCCAACTAGGACATTGCTTAAAAGGAGAAAAAAGACGGAAATGGAAAAGGAGAGAAAACGCTTCATAAAGATGAATTAACTTAAAAGTTGTCAAAGGTACAACTTTCACAGAAATGATTATTTTTCTAGAATTTCAATGTTATCTAAGCCTTGTGCTGTAAATCCATTTTGGAGCTTAACTTCACTGAATTCAACTCTAAGTAATTTATCTACAAACAAATTCTCGTTGCTCATAAGTAAATTAATTATTTTATTCTCTTCATCTTTCAACATTAGCGCTGAATTGTACCCATCTTTTCCCTTTGTTCCAACGATTATATAATTTTGATCTATGAAGCCAATAAATCGGGTTTCAAATAAACCTTTTTGTTGAAAAATATCGAATGCTGTTGTTATTGGAATTGATGTTTTTTTTGTGGTGGTAAAAAAAACAGAATTAATAGCATCTTCGCTATCAGCCGTGCGCTTACAGCTAAAAACAACGTCGTCATTTTTATCAAAATATGATTTGGTTTCTGTAACGCTTGTTCCGCCATTTAAACTACTAACAACTCTTTGAATGGCACTAATTACTTTTCCTTTGTTCAAGTAAAAATGAGTAATAATATTTTTTTGTTGATCTTTTAGGTTATTTTCATGTGTCAACTTAACTAGTTCTTTTGAAGAATTAATGATTCCTCTTAGTGAGTGGCTCTGCTGTAAATTGTTATAATCTAAACTTTTTAATTCACTATAAACTTGAGCGGTATCAATTGATCGAATAATTTTTTCATATTCTTCCTGTTTTTCGTAAAGTAGGGGTTGTTTTTTTGTAACTGGTTCACCTGTGTTAGGATCTAATAACGATTCATTTCTTGTTTGACATGCAACTATTGTTATTGTTGCTACGATTAGATAAATAAGGGTCTTAATATTCATAATAGCCTAGTAATAAGTTTTATTAACGTTTCAGTAATAATTATAGCACAAAAATAAAGTTATTTTTAGTGTTTTAGAGCATTAGCGTTCGATAAAAATAAATAGAGTTATCTTAGGTTCAATTGCAACAAGGAATTAAATTAGTTTTAGAAACAAAGAGCTTGTTTTTTTTAATTTTTTGTTTATCGTATTTTTACGTTATGGTTAAAGCAATTGGAATTGATTTTGGATTAAAAAGAACGGGTTTGGCCATAACAGATGATCTAGGTATAATTGCTAGTCCATATGCTGCAATTGCTTCCGATAAACTGATGGAATTTTTGATTCAACTTATTGCCAAGGAAAAAATCAAACTAATTGTTTTAGGTTTTCCTACATCATTGGATGGCACCGACACGCATATTACGGAAAACGTAAGGTTGTTAAAAGAAGCCTTAGAAAAACAATTTAATTTACCGGTAGAGTTACAGGATGAGCGAATGTCTTCTTCTCGAGCGATGCAAGCCATCCATCAAGGGGGGAAAGCGAAACAAATGAAAAACAAAGGATTGGTAGATACCATTAGTGCTACCTTGATCTTACAAGATTATATGGATACTTGCGATAGTTAAAGTTCCTTTATTACTTTTGCATCAAATTAATTAGCATGATTTTGCCTATTGTTGCCTACGGTGATCCGATATTAAAGGTGGTTGCGGAAGAGATTCCAGAAAATTCACATGAGTTAACTCAGTTAATAGCCGATATGTTTGAAACAATGTATCTTGCTAAAGGGGTAGGCTTAGCCGCTCCACAAATTGGCCAGAGTATTCGTCTTTTTATTGTAGATGGAGCACCATTCGCTGATGAGGAGGGAGAAGAGCCGGATCCTAAAGCGGTGGGGATAGAATCGTTCAAAAAAGTATTTATCAATCCAATTGTTGAGGAGCAATCAGGGGAAGTATGGGCGTTTCAAGAAGGATGTTTGTCTATACCAAAGATTCGTGAAAATGTACATAGAAAAGAAACGATTTTAGTTTCCTATTTTGATGAAAACTGGATGTTTCATGAAGAACGATTTGATGGATATGCTGCCCGAATAATTCAACATGAATACGATCATTTAGAGGGAGTTTTATTCATAGATAAGTTAGCACCTTTAAAAAAGAAGTTGTTAGCGAAACGCTTAGGAAATATCGCATTGGGTTTGGTGGATGTGGATTATAAAATGAAATTTAATAAAAAAAAATAAATGTATATAGTGAATCGAAATTTCGTGGTTTTTAGCATATTAATCTTGATGAATCTAGTTGCTTGTAAAACTGAAGAAGCAAAAGATAAAAAATCGACAGCACCTAAAGCCTTGTCTAAGGAGGAGTTGAAAATGTCTGTAAAGTACATGGAGGATTCAATAACCGCGCTTTACAGTAATCCTAAAACGGCCAATTCTATTCCTAGTTTAACTCAAATTGAATTAATAAACCGACTTAAGCTATATTATAAGAACTTCCCAAATGATGACTATTCGGCTGAATGTCTTTTTAAAATTCACATTAAATATTCAGATTTAGGAGCGCAAAGGGATGCAATGGCTTATGGTGACACCCTCTTGTCGAAATTCCCTACTTATAATAACCGTGATTTCTTGTTAGAGAGCATGGCATCAAGTTACGATGTAGAAATAGAACCCCGTGATACTGCTAAGGTCAGAAAATATTATAGTCTACTTTTAAAAGAAAGTAATCTATCGCCAGAAAAGCGCCAAGATATTGGCTTGCGATTAAAGCACCTTGAATTGAATTTTTTCGAATTTATTGACTTTCAATCTAAGCAAACTACAAAGCGAAAAAAATAATTACTTTTTAGCTTGTTAATGTTCTGTTAATTTTTTTTAGCCTTCGTAATTACCATGTATATTTGAAAAAAATATAACGCTATGAAAAAACTAATTTTAACTTTTTGTCTTTTGTTCGTTGCTGCTGCAACAACAAATAAGGTATCTGCTCAAATAGAGAAAGGTGCAAAAATCGAATTTATGAAAGAGACACACGATTATGGCTCTATCAAATACGATGCTGATCCGTATTGTACATTCGAATTTAAAAATACAGGTAATGAACCATTAATCATTTCCAATGCAAAAGGATCATGTGGTTGTACTGTTCCTGAGTGGTCAAAAGAGCCAATTGCTCCAGGAGCTACGGGTTCTATTCGTGTTAAATACGATACAAAGAGACCAGGTCCAATCAACAAAAGCGTAACAATTGATTCAAACGCTATCAATGAGCCGAGTAAAATTATTCGGATCAAAGGTGAGGTTGGACCAGCACCAGAAGGAGGAGCTCCTGTAAATAACATCGGCGCACCAACTGGAAATTAATATTAAATCTTATTGTGAAAAGGTCGCTTTCTTAAAGCGGCCTTTTTTATTGCTCAAAAAATTGCCAAATAATTTCATTTGGTACAGGAGCAATTATGGTAACTGGATCTTTTGTGGTGGGGTGGTTGAATGATAATTCACGTGCATGTAAACAAATAGAGCCATCCGGATTCGACCTTTTTGCCCCATATTTTAAATCACCTTTAATCGTACATCCAATAGTGGACAACTGCGCTCGAATTTGATGGTGCCGCCCCGTTTCCAAATGGACTTCCAATAAATGGTAATTATCGGAGGATTTTATCAAACGATAACTAAGCTTTGCTTCTTTTCCACCCAACGTTTTAGGGGTGCAAACGTAACTTTTATTTTGCTTCTCATTCTTTTTTAGGAAATGAATAAGCTCACCAGCTGTTTCTTTCGGTAAATTTTCAACTATGGCCCAATAAACTTTATGGGTATCTTTTTCTCGAAATTGAGCATTTAAGCGCTCTAATCCTTTGCTTGTCTTGGCAAATATTACAGCTCCACTAGTTGGTCGGTCTAAGCGATGAACGACTCCACAAAACACATTGCCCGGTTTATTGTATTTCTCTTTCAAGTATTCTTTTATGCCATCAGGCATCGTTTTATCACCGGTCTTATCGCCTTGAACTATTTCCGAAGGTAATTTATTGATAACAATCACATGATTGTCTTCATACAAGATATTTTTAGGATCCAAGTTTCGTTTATTTTGAATTTAATTTGTTGTAAGATTTATTTCGTATTCCTGCTGCTATACTTAGAAATGCGAAAACTATAATCGTTACGATTACCCAATTTGGCACTTTTCCTAATCCATCTCCTTGAGCGTAGGAATGTAATCCAACAAGCATGAAGTTAACGCCAAAAAAGGTAAATAAAATGGCAGAATAACCCCAAAATGAAGCAATATTGAATACAAACTTACTTTTCATTGCTGGAATATAACGGAAATGTAAAATAACGGCATAAACTAATACGGAAACCAATGCCCAAGTTTCTTTTGGGTCCCATCCCCAATACCTTCCCCAAGATTCATTTGCCCAAATACCCCCTAAAAAAGTACCGATAGTTAACATAAATACGCCAATAGTCATGGTCATTTCTGAAATATAAGTGAGTTCGGTAATGTTTCGAGTAACGATTTCACCATTCGATTTTCTTCTGAAAATATAGAGAATAATGTTCAGTAAGCCCAATACGCATGCTAAGCCCAAAAACCCGTAACTACCGGTAATGATTGCAACATGAATCATTAACCAATAAGATTTCAAGACCGGCACTAAGGGTGTTATTTCGGGATCTAGTAGATTCATTTCAGTAACAAAAATCATTAAAGCAGCAAGAATTACAGTTCCAGGTAATACCACGGCATTTTTTCTTGAAAAAAGGAATCCCGCAATCATTGTTATCCAAGCAATAAAGATGACTGCTTCGTACCCATTACTCCACGGAGCATGTCCTGAAATGTACCAGCGAAAGCCCAAGCCTATTCCATGATAAACGAAAAACACAATTAAAATGAACACAAATACTTTTCTTACAATAGATAGTATCTTGGTTATGCGTGATTTAAGTTTTGTAAACACAGAAATATAAAACAGGATCAACATTAAAAAGCCAACCAGGAGGTATATTTTCCACGTATTTGCAAATAGTTGCATTTTATTATAACTTATTTCAATGTTTACTTTGTTCTCAGATGGGACAACATTAGCACCAAGCGTTCGCTGGATTTTTTTTATTTTTATCAATTGCTTGGAAGCGTCACTATAATTACCAGTTTTAGCAGCTTGATCAATAAGTGAAAAATAATTTAGCATTTCATAGGATGAAAGGGAATCAACTTGCATTAATGACTTATCCATAGGAATATACCAGGTATTATTCGCGTCTTTCTTTTTGGGAATTAGGCGCATATATTGCCATCCCAAAATGCTATTCACCACCTCGAACTTTTCATTAAGTTTGATTAATTTTTTTTCAAATTCATCTCGTTTTGATTCCGATTTTTGAAAAGCAATTTGGTAGAGTTCTTGCCATTTGAAATTTCCTGATTTAGCACTTATTTCTATAACGGGCACGTATTTTTTTAGCTTTAAGCGCTCTTGTAATACCGCCGGGACTGCTATTATTGGTTCATGTGCCCAAAATTCAGGATACATGTGCATACTCATAATAAATTGCACACAATTTAACTTGTTGTATGAATTCTTCCCGTGTATTTTTCGTGATAATTGATCACTTAACGAGTGGAAAGGAACAATTCGCCCTTCATAATTTTGAACTAATAGCGAAGCTAATTCTTGTGAATGATCGCTACTTATAACCTGATGAATTGGTTCAGGATTTTTGGAATGGTCGTGTTGCCCGAATAGATTACTAGAAAGAGGCATGCTTACAGACATAAGTAAAACCAGCAGCGTGTTTTTTTGTTGCTTTAATTTCTCAAGTTTTGTGTTTAGGTCACGGAATCGCCCATTTGGAGAGAATATAGATAAGATCATTCCTATAGCCATTAGCAGGTAACCGATGTATGTAACTGTTGTTCCGGCCTCGTCGAAATTAACACTTAGTCGAGTTCCTTCTTCATTTTCAGGTGTTTTTGGGTCGTCTAAATCGTAACTAGATTGAAAAAAACGATATCCTTTGTAATCGGTCACATTATTCATAAATACTTTCCGCTTACTTTCATAATTATTTTTTGGATCAATTATAGTTAATTCACTTTCGAATGATGAGGGGGATTCTGACCCGGGATATTTCGTTAATGTGAATTCATTACATTTCATGGAAAATGGCAAGGGCATACGTATTGACCCATATTCCAATTGCAACTTAATACCGTCGAGTATAAAGTAATCGGGTGTTGGCAATGCGCCCATACCCCCCATTAAGCGAACGACTTTCGTTTCTTTTCCTGCTGAAACTTTAAGCGTTAAATAATCAGCTCCAACATTTTTCTTTCCTGATGGGAACAATTTTTTTCGAGCATGTTTGATTAGTTGTTTAATCACAAATTGCTCGCTTCCGGCTTGATATAAGGTTGTTGTACGCAAGGTATCCCACTTGTTAAGTATTAATTCATGGTAGGCGCTATCTGGAATTTCAGCACCCGTTTGCCGTGCCTTTTGCATTTGAGACATCGGTAAATAACGAATAGGAAGGGAAGCTTTCATTAAATATCCTTTGCCAGTGGCTTTAATTTCTATTCCTGGCATAGCGAGCGCTTTCCCAAATGAAACGGGGATATTTCCAACCATAAAGACCTCGTTTTTTTCTAGGTAATTAGATTGCATCCCATTGGTAATAATATCAATTACCGTTTCTTGATAGGCGGCCTTTATTTCTAAGCTATCAATCATTTTAGATTGAAAATCTAGGTATTCAACATGAATGCTCTTTTTTCCAATTTCTAAGGTATGGCTAAAATGATTATTAAAAAGTGGGATGTCTACAGGGCTTAAAAAAGTAGGGTATGCCTCCATTTGTGTTTGCTGGCCATCATCTGCATAAACCAATAATTTCGGATCAGCAGAATAGATGAAATTTGAAGAACTTCCCTCTCTAATAACCATTAAGCCTTCAAAACCAACATAACGGGTCAATGCGGCACCAATCATAATTATAAGAAAAGCAATATGGAAACTAAAAAGCGCAATTTTTTTGGCTTGCCACATTTGGTAGGTGAAAATATTTGAAATTAATCCAAAGCTCAAATAAATAAGTAGAAGGGTAAACCAAGTGGAGTTGTAGACAACAATTTTGGCTGTTTGGATCCCGTAAATGGATTCAAGAAATGTCGCAGAGCCGATGGCAAGAAGGAATAATAGCAAGGCCATTGAGATATAGCGCATTGCAAAAAAGTTTTTGAATAGGCGTTCTAACATGTAGGAATGTTTTAAGCTACAAAAGTAAGCATACCTTAGCTTTTATATAGGATAAACTTTTTATTTTTTAGCAATCGAGGCAGTCATCCCATAATTATGTTCGACTCTTAATTATCCTCTTACCACTGCAAGCTTTAAATAAAAAAAGAAAGCCATCAGTCTAGGACCGATGGCTTTTATATTGACGTTTCCAACTATCCGAAAAAGATCGGGAAGAAAGAAACGAGAAAGGGCCTAGGGCCCTATACTCTTACATCATTCCAGGCATTCCACCGCCCATTCCACCCATACCAGCGGCAGGGTTATTTTCTTCCGGTTGGTCTGCAATGACACATTCTGTGGTTAATAACATGGCTGCTATAGAAGCGGCATTTTCAATCGCAATTCTTGTCACCTTTGTAGGATCAATAACACCTGCTGAATATAGTTTTTCATACTTTTCTGTACGTGCGTTATATCCGAAATCATCTTTCCCTTCTTTTACTTTCTGAACGATAATTGCTCCTTCTCCTCCTGCATTGGCAATTATTTGTCTAAGCGGTTCTTCTACTGCTCTTCTAACGATTGCAATACCTGTTGTTTCGTCTTCATTAACACCTACTATTTTATCCAAGTTAGCACTGGCTCTAATTAAGGCAACGCCTCCACCAGGAACAATACCTTCTTCAACAGCGGCACGTGTTGCAGCTAATGCATCGTCAACCCGATCTTTCTTTTCTTTCATTTCCATTTCTGTTGGTGCACCAATAAATAGCACGGCAACACCACCTGAAAGTTTCGCTAAACGCTCTTGTAATTTTTCTTTGTCGTAATCTGAGGTGGTAGATTCGATTTGAGATTTAATTTGGATAATACGCCCTTTGATATCTTTTGGATTTCCCTTCCCGTTAATTAGGGTGGTATTGTCTTTGTCAATTTCAATTTTCTGAGCAGTACCTAGCATTTCCATGGTAACATTTTCCAATGTCATTCCTCGTTCTTCAGAAACTACCTGTCCACCTGTTAAAATTGCTATGTCCTCCAACATGGCTTTTCTTCTGTCACCAAATCCTGGCGCTTTAACAGCAGCAACTTTCAAAGAACCTCTTAATCTATTTACCACTAAAGTCCCCAGGGCTTCTCCATCTACATCTTCTGCAATAATAAGCAAGCTTTTTCCCGCTTGTACAACAGGCTCTAGAATCGGCAACAATTCTTTCATGCTTGATATTTTCTTCTCGCAAATAAGAATCAATGGATTTTCCATTTCTGTGATCATCTTTTCTGCATTCGTAACAAAATAAGGCGATAAATAACCACGATCAAATTGCATTCCTTCTACCGTTTTCACTTCCGTTTCTGTCCCTTTTGCTTCTTCCACAGTGATAACACCATCATTTCCAACCACCTTCATGGCTTTAGCAATTAATTTACCGATCGTTTCATCATTGTTTGCTGAAATAGTAGCAATTTGCTCTATTTTGCTGTTATCAGATCCAACTTCTTTCGAAATTTTCTTCAGATTAACAACGATTTCTGCTACCGCTTTGTCGATTCCACGTTTAAGATCCATTGGATTCGCTCCTGCAGCAACATTTTTTAATCCTGCTGTAATAATTGCTTGCGCAAGTACGGTAGCTGTTGTTGTTCCATCTCCAGCAATATCCGCTGTTTTGGAAGCAACTTCTTTAACCATTTGTGCCCCCATGTTTTCAATAGGGTCTTTTAGCTCTATTTCTTTTGCTACAGTAACACCATCTTTTGTGATTTGTGGCGCACCAAATTTTTTGCTAATTATAACATTTCGACCTTTTGGTCCTAAGGTTACTTTTACTGCGTTTGCTAAAGCATCAACACCTGTTTTTAATTTTTCGCGTGCTTCAACATTGAATAATATATCTTTTGCCATTTTATTTTTTATTAGAATATTCCATAAACATCTGACTCTCTCATGATGAGAAAGTTTTTCCCATCAATTTTAATTTCTGTACCAGCATATTGACCATAAAGTACTGAATCACCTGGTTTTAGTGTCATTGGCTCGTCTTTTTTACCGCTTCCAACTGCTACAATAGTACCATGTAATGGCTTTTCTTTTGCCGTGTCCGGAATAAAAATTCCGCTTGCTGTTTTTTGTTCTACCGGTGCAGGCTCTATAATTACCCGATCCGCCAATGGTTTAAATGTTACTGACATATTTTTTAAAGTTATTGTTTAATTAACGTTCAGAATGAGACGAATTTTATGCCAAATGAAAATTCCCGACAATTTTACTTTTTGTAAGTTTTAATCACAAAAAAAATGTCAGAAGTAGTGACATACTGACATTTAAAAGCCTAGAATTGACAATTTATATTCTATTTTGGTTTGTTGTTTGGCGTTTGAGGCTGTTTTGCTGGAGCCTTTTCATTGCCTTTTTTCTGCTCGGTCTGTTGTTGTTTTGTAACATTAGATTTTAAGCTCGGCTGTAGCATGGTAACCATAATACTACCTGCAACGATAATTCCGGCAAGCGACCAAGTTAGTTTATCGATAAATTCATTCGTTCGCTTTACGCCACCTAACTGCGCTGGTGAACCAAAATCAGAACTTAATCCTCCACCTTTAGGATTTTGAATAAAAATAACCAAGGTTAATAGAACCGCTGCAATTATGATGATGATAGATAAAAAAGTACCCATGTTTAGTTAATTAGTTTAATAGATAAATGTTTTATTTGGGATGCAAATATATTCTTTTTTTCGGGATATAATAGTATTAATTGTTCATAAACATAGATTGCTTTAGGATAATTTCCTTGAAGAATAAATATTTTGGCTAAGGTTTCACTTACAGGCATCTTATTCTCATCAATACTTTCCTTCGCTTTTTTGATTGGAGAATAAAAATCGCGTTTTTGCTTTTCAATTGGAATCATGGTTGAAGTTCGTTCCTCCTGTTCCGTTTTCTCTTTCCCATCAGCCATTTTGAGCCAATTGTTAAAAGATTTTGGATGTTCATCGAAGGTACTTGTTTCTGTTTTAGTTGTTTTTTCTTCAACGATTGGATCTAATGAGGCCGCTTCCTTCGCTGCTATTTTTAACTTCTCTCCATCTTCATTAAATTCTTTAATAAAGACGGTATTGGCAACGGAAGATTTAATGAGTGTTTCTAGTTCATCTGTTATTGCTTCAACCTTTTCGGTTTCGACAAGCAACGGTTGTTCTTCTTCAATTTCGATCGCTCTATCGATAGGAATATTTTCTATTACCTCCTCTTCTTCAATTGGTTCTTGTTCCTGGCTTAAGAGCTGATGTAGCACTTGCCTATTTGAAATTTTAAAAGCGTGTTTAAGTAATTCTCCTTCAAAATGTATGTCGCCAGAATTTTTCAATCCTTCTAGATAGGCAATCGCAAAAATGGAAGCATAGGGGTAAACGGCAATTAATTCTTTAAACTCCAATAGCATGTTTTCATCTAACCCTTTCTGGTTAAATAAACGTTGATTGATTGTTGTTTTATTTAGTATCACCAATTACTCATTAATTTGTTAATAAGGTCCTGCACGATTTGTTCACTTATATTTTCCAATAATTGATTTTCAACAGAGGCTAAATTTGTCGTCGCATCGAAATCTTCAAAGCGGCTACTTGTTAGGGTGCTTGTTTCTTCCGTTGGTTTTGTTGTGTTTATAGTAAATTGCACTGTTACAGTTAATCTATTTTTAGAGGCATTATCCCCGTTTTGTATTGCAATTGGGCTCACTTGATACGCTATAATTTGACCTTCAATCTGAACCTCAGCATCTGTTAATTTAGTAGCAAGGGAAAGCCTTGTATTGTTTTGAATACCATCTTTCAGTTTCTCAGTTAACTGTGCTCCGTAGAATAAAGGGCAATTTGGTGCATTTATCATTAATGTTTGGATGTGAAACATCTTCCATTCTATTGGCATTGAGCCAGTATCTTTGAAACTAACGCTAGTTGGCCAACAAGATGCGAGGAGGAATAATGATAACAGACAACACATTAACTTCATAAATCGGTGAGGTTAAATTCTTTGATTTTACGGTAAAGCGTTCTTTCAGAAATTCCTAGTTCGCTAGCGGCGTATTTTCTTTTTCCTCGATGTTTTTCAAGGGCTTTTTGAATCAATTCTTTTTCACGGTCTCCTAAGGAAAGCGATTCCTCATAAACCTCATGGTTTTCATATGTTTCTGATTCACTTTTCTTAACAGTCGGTATTTCGGGTCTTCCGAGTGGTAAAATGCGTGAAGGATTGTTAATAGGTTCGTTGAGATCATTGTAAATTCTATTCACGACTGCCGCTTGGTCATGATTTAGATCGATGTCTTTTCCTTGAGAAATCAATTCCACAACTAATTTTTTTAGCTCAGTCAGATCTTTTTTCATTTCAAAAAGAAATTTATACATAATTTCCCTTTCAGAAAAGGATTCATTTACCGTCTCATTAATTCTTACAGGTGATTTGTCTGCTATTTTGGGTAAGTAGCTGTCTAACAGAACGGAGTTTATTTCTCGGAGCGTTTCAATAACAGAAAGTTGTTCCACTAAATTTTTTAGCTGCCGAATGTTTCCAGGCCAAGGATACGCGGCCATTAGTGCAACGGCATCTTCCGTCAATTTAATGGGCGGCATACGGTATTTATCTGCAAAGTCTTGTGCAAATTTTCTAAAAATCAAATGTATATCTTCTTGGCGATCCCTTAATGGTGGAAGTTGAATAGGAACGGTATTGAGTCGGTAATATAGATCTTCTCTAAATTTACCGCTGGAAATTGCTTTGAGCATATTTTCATTCGTTGCGGCAACAACCCTAACATTTGTTTTTATTACTTTAGATGAACCCACTCGAATAAACTCACCGGTTTCCAAAACACGCAACAAACGCACTTGGGTTTGCATAGGTAATTCGGCAACTTCATCCAAAAAGATGGTGCCGCCATCTGCCACTTCAAAATAACCTTGTCGACTTCCACTTGCACCAGTAAACGCGCCTTTTTCGTGACCAAAAAGTTCTGAATCTATCGTTCCTTCTGGGATAGCACCGCAATTCACCGCAATATATTCTCCGTGTTTTCGAGCACTAATGTGATGAATGATTTGAGGAATTATTTCTTTTCCTGTGCCACTTTCACCGGTGACTAACACTGAAATGTCTGTTGGCGCAACTTGTATAGCAACTTCTATGGCACGATTTAATAGTGGTGCATTACCGATAATACTAAATCGTTGTTTTACTTGTTGACTATTCATTACCTATTTTTTTACTCGTTTTCAATTATTTCACCAAACAAGGTCGCAGAAGTACAGGAGCTTATTTTTACATGTACATAGCTACCTTTTTCTACTGAAGATTTAGGAAAGATTACCATTTTGTTTCCGCCTGTCCGACCGCAATAGTCTTCGGTAGATCTTTTTGAATTTCCCTCAATGAGCACTTTATGAATACTGCCGATTTGCCGCTCATTTAAAATTAAACTATGTTGCAATTGCTTATTGATAATTTCTTCTAGTCGTCTCCCTTTTACATCATCAGGAACATCATCCTCAAATCGTCTCTCTGCTAATGTTTTAGGCCGTTCAGAGTATTTATACATGAATGCATAATCATAAATTACCTCATCCATTAAGGACAATGTTTCTTGATGTTGCTCTTCAGTCTCTCCACAAAAACCACTGATTATATCCGTCGTAATGGCGCAATCAGGCATAATTCGTTTTATTGCTGCAATTCGATCTAAATACCATTCCCTGCTATATCCTCTATTCATTCTCTCTAATACTTCTGTGTTTCCAGATTGGACAGGTAAGTGTATGTAGGGACAAATATTTTCATAGCTAGCCATCATATGCAATACTTCATCCACCATATCTTTTGGATGTGATGTACTAAAACGAACCCTTAACTCTGGAGAAACCAATGCTACCATTTCGAGTAGCTGCGCAAAATTTGTGGTGGCCTCTGTTTCGGATTTTATTTCTCCTTTTGAGGTAAGATTCCATCTGTAACTGTCTACGTTTTGACCTAACAAGGTAACTTCTCGGTATCCATCTGCGAAGAGTATTTTACATTCATCGACTATCGTTTTAGGATCACGTGAGCGTTCTCTGCCTCTTGTAAAAGGAACCACACAAAATGAACACATATTATCGCAACCTCTTGTGATACTAACGAAAGCCGAAACTCCACCTTGGTCTAAGCGTACAGGTGTAATATCGGCATATGTTTCATCCCGAGATAACAAAACATTTACCGCTTTTTGTCCAGTTCCAACTTCTTCAATAAGGTTAGGAAGGTCTCGGTAAGAGTCAGGCCCTGCGATTAGATCAACTAATTTTTCTTCTTCTAACAAATCTTTTTTAAGTCTTTCAGCCATACAGCCTAATATCCCGATGACTAAATTTGGGTTGGCAACTTTTTTACTTTTAAATTCTGTCAGGCGCTTTCTAACTTTTGCCTCTGCGTTCTCTCTAATGGAACAGGTATTAATAAAAACAACATCCGCCTCATCAACATTTCGAGTTGTTTCATAACCGTCTTTGACCAATATTGAAGCAACCACCTCGCTATCTGCAAAATTCATTTGACAGCCATAACTTTCTAAGTAAAGTTTTTTCGTTGGAGTAATTGCCGTATTAGCTTCTATAAACAAGGGTTCTCCCTGACGGCTTTCATCATGATTTTCTGTATTTTTTAGTTCCATTTTCTATTCAGCAAATTCAAGTGCGAAATTAGGCAAATAGCGCTTAGTGTCAAAATGTCAGTAAAAAGAATTTAATTTTATTTAACTAGTTAATAGGGCAATAATTAAAAATCTATGAAACTATTTAGCGTCTTGTATTGAATTCATTTTACATTTGTATCGAAATTAAGAGAGCATGGCAAAGAATTTAGTGATCGTTGAGTCACCGGCAAAAGCAAAAACTATCGAGGGGTATTTGGGAAATCAATACATTGTTAAATCTAGTTATGGTCATGTCCGGGACCTTGCGAAGAAAGGGTTATCGGTAGATATCGAGAATGATTTTGCACCTGTTTATGAGGTGACTCCGGAGAAAAAAGCACTAGTTGCGGAACTAAAAAAACTTGTTAAGTCTTCAGAAATAGTATGGCTTGCAACGGATGAGGATCGCGAGGGAGAAGCAATTTCTTGGCATTTATTTGAAACACTTGGATTAAAAGAAGAAAATACAAGGCGGATAACGTTTAATGAAATCACCAAAGCGGCCATTTTAAAAGCAATCGAGAATCCAAGAAAGGTCAATAAAGAGTTGGTTGATGCGCAACAAGCACGACGAGTTTTGGATCGAATCGTTGGATTTGAATTATCTCCTGTGCTTTGGCGAAAAGTTAAGCCAGGATTATCAGCGGGCCGAGTTCAATCAGTTGCTGTAAAGTTAATTGTTGATAAAGAAGATGAGATTGAGGCATTTAATTCTGCTGGTTTTTATCGCGTTGTTGGAAGTTTTCAGGCTTTAAACGGAAGTTTCAAAGCAGAGCTTAATAAAAATTTATCGAACCTAAATGAGGCAAGCTCTTTACTTGAGAATTGTATAAATGCCGATTTTTTTGTTGAAAGTACGGTAAAAAAACCGGCAAGTAAATCACCATCGGCTCCTTTTACTACCTCTACATTACAACAAGAAGCAAGTTTGAAATTGGGTTATTCGGTAACAAAAACGATGAGTGTCGCACAACGCTTGTATGAGTCAGGTTGGATAACCTATATGCGAACCGACTCAATGAATTTATCTGAGACAGCCATTAATGCGGCAAAGGATGAAATTATTAGAAAATATGGAGAAGAATATTGGAAATTAACGAAATACACAACCAAATCAGCCGGTGCGCAAGAAGCGCATGAGGCAATTCGACCAACTGATTTTTCGAAAAGTGACTTTTCTGGTGAAAATGACGAGAAAAAATTATATGACCTTATTTGGAAACGTGCCATCGCCAGTCAAATGGCTCATGCACAACTGGAAAGGACAACCATCACTATCGGTGGATTAACTACGGGGAATCATTTTGTAGCGAAAGGTGAAGTAATACTTTTTGATGGTTTCTTGAAAGTTTATTTAGCATCGAATGTAGATGAAGCGGATGAAGAGGAAAATGATCTTCTACCTGCGGTAAGTGATTCAGAAAAATTGGAAGCGATTGAAATTAAAGCTACAGAAAGATTTACGAGACCGCCTGCCCGTTATGCAGAGGCATCTTTAGTTAAAAAACTAGAAGAGTTAGGCATTGGCCGACCTTCAACCTATGCTCCGACGATTACGACAATTCAAAATAGGGGCTACGTTGAGAAAAAGGAAAACGAGGGTCAACTTAGAAATTATCAAGAACTTACATTATTAGCAGGTTCGATTAACACCATTACGAAAACAGAAACGACTGGAAAAGAAAAAAATCGATTGTCTCCAACAGATATTGGCGTCTTGGTTACTCGTTTTTTGAGCGAAAATTTTGAAAACGTTCTGGATTATAATTTTACAGCTAAAGTAGAGGCTGAATTTGATGAAATTGCCGGGGGACGGATTAAGTGGACGGCCATGCTTCAGGATTTTTATAAGCCTTTTCATGTTACAGTGGAAAACACATTGGAACATTCAGCTCGAGCTACAGGAGAAAGAAATCTAGGAATTCATCCAAGCAATGGCAGAAAAGTAATCGCACGAATGGGCCGTTTTGGTCCTATGGCGCAAATTGGTGACGAGGAATTAGATGGCGAAAAGCCATTATTTGCCTCCTTATTAAAAAATCAATCGATTCATACCATTTCCTTGGAAGAGGTGTTGGAATTATTTAAGTTACCTCGAATGTTAGGCGCATACGAAGAATTGGATGTAAAAGCGAATATTGGTCGATTTGGGCCTTACGTACAACACGGAAAATCATTTATATCCATCCCAAAGGAAGAAGATCCCATTTCAATTACGCTGGAAAGAGCCATCGAGTTAATAATTTTGAAAAAAGAAGTGGATGCCAATCGTTTGGTAAAATCTTTCGATGAAAGAGAGGACGTAACTCTTTTAAATGGTAGATGGGGGGTTTATCTTAAGATAGGGAAGGATAATTTTAAACTACCTAAAGAGGTAGACGTTGAAAAAATTTCGCTGGAAGAATGTTTAACCATTGCGCAAAACCAACCTCAAAAATCAAAGACTAAAAAAATATTTAAAAAGAAATAATAGATTATATTTGTCAATATGAGCGGAAGCGTAAATAAGGTAATTTTAATTGGTAATTTGGGAAAAGATCCCGAGGTGAAGCGCTTTGAAAATGGGGCTGTAATCGCGTCTTTTTCAATTGCCACTTCCGAATCGTATGTAGATAAACAGTCTGGCGAAAAAAAGGAAATCACGGATTGGCACGATGTAGTGTTGTGGAGAGGTTTAGCAGAAGTGGCAGAAAAGTACCTGCATAAAGGAACGAAGATTTATGTCGAGGGTAAATTAAAAAAAAGATCCTGGCAGGATAAAGAAGGGAATACCCGTTATAGTACGGAAGTAGTTGGGGATGAAATGACCATCTTATCCAGACAAGAAAATAAAGAAAATAACGCGGCACCATATCGTCAAGAAGAACATGTTAAAGCAGCGAATAGTTTACCCGATTTGGCACCCGAAGATGGTGATGCCTTGCCATTTTAATTAAAATGAATAGTATCGAACCTCCCAGTTTAGTATTACCAGAAATTATGTTCGCAGTAATTGGATCGGAAACGATCATATATGCGATTATCATATTTTTTCTACTCTTCTTTTGTGCAGTGATGTCAGGTTCTGAATCCGCCTTGTTTTCTATTAATCCCGATGAAAACAATAAGCTTAAAGCCGAAAATTCGAAAGAAGCAAAGACCATAATTCAATTGTTGTCCAACCCAAGAGATTTACTTGCTACGATATTAATTGTAAATAATTTTGTAATTGTTGGGATCGTTATTCTGTCCACATTTGTGTTAGATGCCAATTTCCCCGTGCAAGAAGGAAACGAACTAGTTCGCTTCTTTATCGAAGTAGTGGGAATTACTTTTATGATCCTATTAATTGGAGAGGTTATCCCAAAAATTTATGCTACCAATAATGCCGAAAGAGTTTCGCGTTGGGTAGCCAGACCATTGTATATATTAAGTAAAACGCCTCCAATTTCTTGGCTGAAATGGGTGCTAGTTAGTGGCAGTAAATTCATTTCTAAAGCAAAAAGGAAATCAATTCATGTTTCTACCGACGAACTTGAGCATGCTATTGCGCTTACAAAAGAAAGTTCAACAACAGACGAAGAACAAAAATTACTGGAAGGTATTGTCAAATTTGGTAGAACGGAAGCTTCTCAAATAATGAAGCCAAGGATCGAAATGGCCGTTTTGAATTCGGATTGTTTGTTTGATGAAGTACTTGCCTTTGTATTGGATGCAGGGTATTCTAGAATTCCGGTGTATAAAGAAAACACAGACAATGTTATTGGTATTCTGTATATCAAAGACCTACTTCAACACCTGTCAAAAGGAAAAGAATTTAATTGGCTTGAAGTAATTAGGAAACCATTTTTTATACCTGAAAATAAAAAAATTAACGATTTACTTCAAGAATTTAGAAGTATGAAAATGCATTTGGCTGTTGTGGTTGATGAGTACGGTGGAGCATCTGGTGTGATTACCTTGGAAGATATTTTGGAGGAAATTGTAGGGGATATTACCGACGAATTTGATGATGACGAGATAGCATTTGAAAAGTTAGATGACTTCACCTACATTTTTGAAGGGCGGACCACCTTAAATGACTTTTATAAAGTGGTTGGGATAGACGGGAAGGATTTTGAAGCGATAAAAGGGGATGCTGAAACACTTGGGGGATTTATCAATGAGCAGTCTGGGAGAATAATGAAAAACAAGGAGTTTATTTTGCAAGGTAATTTTAAATTGATTGTTGAATCATCTGATAAAAGAAGAGTGAAGTTGGTTAAGGTTTTAATAAATAATAAATAATGTTAAAGAATTTTGGAGCAGTGATAAATATTAAGCGTGCCTTTATGTTACTAGAGGTGCTTATCTTTATTTTTCTTATAAACTCCACGACATCGCTTTTTCAAACAAGTGATTTTATTCCAAAACCTCCCACTTATTTAAGAATTAATCTTCCTGATCACTATTATCATAATGAACAAGCTGCTTGTTTTGTTACGTTGGAGTCGGCTGATATTTTTACTTTAAAGGATGTTAATACGGATAATAAAGGTCAATGTGCCCAGGAGATAGATCTCGGCCCCATTAATGGCACGCTCTATCTTTTTTATAAAGCATTTAATTCACAAGATTCACTCGCTCAACTCATTAATATTTCTAACGACTTTATTGATGACCACAAAATAAAGGCTGATAGAATAGATTTTCAACAAATAATTGACCCAAAAAGAAGGGTTTTTGGAACGTTTTTTACCTTGAAAGGAAACGTAGCAACCAATTATCAATTTTATTTAACCGACTCAACTTCTAATTTTATTAGGGGCGAGGTTTTATTAAACTGCAAGCCTAATTATGATAGTTTACGGCCATCGCTCGAGTACTTGAAAATTGATTTACTACATTTAGTAAACAGCCTTCAATGGAAAAAAGACTAAATCAGCTTTACCTCGGATTAGGAAGTAATTTGGGGAATAAAATTGAAAATATTGAACAAGCAATTTTACTCATTCATACCGAAATTGGCGTAATTAGTAAAAAGTCTACTTATTATTTCTCTCAACCACAAGGATTTGTTTCCGAAAACGATTTTGTCAACATGGTTGTAAAGGTAGAGACGTATCGTACTCCTTTTGACGTATTGGCTGAAATTGAGCGGATAGAAAAAGTAGTAGGAAGGACCTCAAAATCGAATGGATTTTTTCAGGATAGGCTTATTGATATTGATATTTTGTACTACAATAACGAAAAAATTCATACAGACCTTCTCGTTATTCCTCACCCTTTTATTTTTCAACGTGACTTTGTTCAAGTTCCACTTATGGAAATTTTGGACGATATAACATTAGCAGCATTGCGACATTAATAAGTAGCTTTTTTTTTGGTTAGGATATTTATTTTTATATTTGTCACTGTATATAAACAAAAAGTAATTTATGAAAACAAACTTAACTTTTTTATCTTTAGTCGGCATTGTTGCAATACTAGTTTCTAGTTGTGATTTATTAAAAGATGTCACTTATTCAGTTACCCCTAATCCACTTGAATTACATGGCGATAATGTGAAAGTAGCTGTAACAGTTACTATTCCTGAAAAAAGCATTAATAAAAAAGCGAAAGTGGAAATCACACCTGTTTTTGGTGATGCAAAACTTACAACTTGGATTATACAAGGAGAGAAAGCGACAGGTAATGGTCAAACTATTACATTCAAACCAGGTGGAACAGCGACCTTCGAAGAAGTAGTTGCTTATAATCCTTCTATGGAAGCGACAGATTTAAAACTTACAGGTAAAATTTACAAAGGGACTAAAGAAAAAGATGTTCTTCCAGAAACTAAGATTGCTGATGGAACAATTATCACTCCTTTATTAGTTCATAATGAGTTTAAAATGTTACTTGCTGAAGATAAAATAGTTCGCAAGACTGACAAAAGCGTTTCCGCTCTAATTAATTTCGAAAAAGGAAAATCGATTGTACGTAAGCCAGAATTAACAGATAAAGATGTGTTGGATTTGGTACTGTGGTTAACAGCTGCACAAGCTAACAATAAAATTACAATCAACTCAATTGATATTAAAGGTTATGCTTCCCCGGATGGTGAAGAAGCTAAAAATGGTAGCTTGTCTGAGGAAAGATCTAGAATGGCTCGTAATTCTTTTATGGAGTTAATGAAAAAGGCGAAAATGATGCTTTATGCTGATTCGTCCAAATTTGATATTAACGGATTAGGGGAAGATTTTGTTGGTTTTCAAGATCAGTTAGCAAAAACAACTACTATTCCTGAGGCTGATAAAGCATTGTTCTTACGTGTAATTCAAATGTCTTCCGATCCTGCGGACAGAGAGAAGCAAATGACTGCATTAGGTAAAACTTGGTTGGAATTGGAAAAAGATGTTTTTCCAATGATTCGCCGATCTGTAATTACAGTTAATTATACTGAAAAAGGATGGTCGGATTCAGAGTTAATTAGTGCGGCAGCGTCTAATCCTAGTTCTTTATCAGTAGAAGAATTATTATTCACAGCTATGAATTTAACTAGTGATATAGCTGAAAAAGCACGTATTTATCAAGCAGCAACTACAGTTGCTCCATCTGATTACAGAACTCACAATAATTTAGGAGCTGTAAAATACATGCAAAACAAAATGTCTGAAGCAAAGACTAGTTTAGAAAAAGCGAATAACCTTATGGATAATTCAATGTCAAAAAACAATTTGGCAGGAGTTGCTATGTCTAGTGGTGATAGAGAAACTGCCAAAAAACTTTTAGGTCAAGTGAAAGATAAAACGCCTCAGTTAGCTTATAATAATGCCATTTTGAGTGTATTAGAAGGTAATTATTCTGCTGCAATAACTGGATTTGGTAGTGAAGCTTCTTACAATAAAGCTTTAGCACAGGTCTTAGCAAATAAATTAGATGAAGCAAGTAAAACAATTGCTGCAAGTTCGGATAAAGAATCTGCAGACGGTCATTATTTAAAAGCAATAATAGCTTCAAGAAGTAATGCAGGTGTTGATGCGGTTGTTAGTTGCTTGAAATCTGCTTTTGCAAAGAATCCAGGTTTGAAAGAGAAAGCTGGAAGAGATAGAGAATTTATTAAGTTAATGACTGACGCAACATTTTCTGCTGCCGTTAAGTAAATAACAAAACATACTATTTTGAAAAGCCTTGATCATTGATTAAGGCTTTTTTAGTTTTGCTTAATCTCGCTGCTAAATAAACTTGCTCGAATTGCCCTTTCGTTGGAATTAATTTTGATTCGCATTGAAGGAATTCAATGTCCATAATAGTAGAATAGCCACAATAGGACATAATTACTTTTGTTTTAAGCAAAAGTTCATCTGTTTCTTTCCAGTTATCATTTGGCTTAAAGTACCCTTTTAGTTGGTTAGGGAGCATAGGAATGAGTTCTTTCGATCCAATAATGTATTTAGGTTCTTTCATCGCTATAAATTCATTTTGGAAGTGAGTGATGAGTGCCATTGAAAACTCAATGGGGCCACTTATTAATAAGACGCATTCAATTTCTTTTTTTATTTCTTTAGGCGCATAGCTTGTTGCTTTAAATCGAGAATGTATACCGATATAGGTGGTTCTCTTTCCAAGTGCTTCCGAAAGCTTCCCAGCAAATCTTTTTTCTTGATCGTCCATAATCCAAACTTCACTGAATTTATGGATAAATGATTGATGCAACCATTGTACAGGCCATGCCATTATTTTTAATGGAAGCGTGCATTGGTGTGTAATGAATATACTTGGACATTTCTTTGTTCGAAACCCATAGCGATGGTCTGAGAGTACCAAATCTATGTCGAATTCATCTACGAGAAGTGGGACGGCTTTCACTTCTCTTTTATAGCAGTTGAGTAAAGGAATTATCGATTTTACAAGATCTCTTTTTCTGAATCTACCTCCTCGAAAAGTAAATGGGTAAGGTTCGTTTCGTATATAGGTAATTTCCTCACTAAAATATTGACGCAATATGTTGAAATCGGCTTCTCTTCCGGCGAAAAAAACAGTGTTTTTGTTTTGAAGTAAAATATTAACTATCGAAATACAACGCGATAAATGGCCATATCCCCAATTTAATGATGATAGTAGTACACGTTTATTTCTAATTTCTTGGGGTATCATTCTTTTTTAGTCTAAAAAGGTAAATTTAGTATCTATTGTGATAAGGGTATCGTTGATATTGGTTATTTTTGAATTTCATATAAAAAATACGTAGTATGTTTGATAATAATGAGTTTAGAAAGTATGCAACAAAGCACATGGGGCTAAATAGCCTTAGTCTTGATCACTATATTGAATCTTCCATGACACCCTATATTATTGAGGAACGCCCAATGAACATGACTCAAATGGATGTTTTTTCACGATTAATGATGGATAGGATTATCTTTTTAGGAACAGGGATTAATGATCAAGTTGCCAACATCATTAATGCTCAATTACTTTTCTTAGAATCGGTTGATCCCAAAAAGGATATTCAGATTTACATGAATTCACCAGGTGGTTCTGTTTATGCTGGTTTAGGGATTTATGACACAATGCAATATATCCGCCCAGATGTGGCTACAATTTGTACTGGAATAGCCGCTTCTATGGGAGCTGTCTTATTATGTGCAGGTGCTGAAGGTAAACGCAGTGCTTTAAAACATTCACGTGTTATGATTCATCAGCCGCTAGGTGGTGCTCAAGGACAAGCTTCGGATATCGAAATAACTACACGGGAAATTCTTAAATTGAAAAAAGAACTATATGATATTTTAGCATTGCATTCCAAACAAACCTTCAAAAAAGTATCGAATGATTCCGATAGGGATTATTGGATGACCGCAAGCGAGGCTAAAGAATATGGTATGGTTGATGAAGTTTTACTTCGAAATCCTAAATAAGAAATAATGGGTAAAAATGATGCGCAATGTTCCTTTTGTGGGGCGGAGCGCAATAATGTAAATATGCTTATTGCCGGTACATCTGGTCATATATGTGATAGCTGCGCTTTGCAAGCAGTGAATATCGTAAATGAGGAACAGAAAGTTAAGGGTAAAATAAGTAGCAACTCATCCCCAAAATATACTATTCTAAAGCCTATTGAAATAAAAAATAAGCTGGATGATTATATAATTGGACAAGCTGCCGCTAAAAAGGTGTTGTCTGTTGCTGTTTATAATCATTACAAAAGATTAAATGAGCAAACTGATAATGATGATGTCGAAATTGAAAAGTCGAATGTCGTATTAGTAGGAAGAACCGGAACGGGTAAAACTTTATTAGCGAAAACCATTGCTAAAATGTTAGACGTACCATTTTGTATTGCCGATGCAACCGTCTTAACGGAAGCTGGTTATGTTGGGGAAGATGTAGAAAGCATCTTGTCTCGCTTATTACAAGCAGCTGATTATAATGTCGATTTAGCTCAGAAAGGAATTGTTTTTATTGATGAAATTGATAAAATTGCTAGAAAAAGTGATAACCCATCTATTACAAGGGATGTTTCTGGAGAGGGCGTTCAACAAGCCTTATTAAAATTATTGGAGGGTGCTGTTATCAATGTGCCGCCGCAAGGAGGTAGAAAGCATCCAGAACAAAAAATGATTCAGGTCGACACGAAAAATATACTTTTTATTTGTGGTGGTGCCTTTGATGGGATTGAAAAAATAATTGCTAACCGTGTCAATCGGCAGACGATTGGTTTCTCAACGGAAGATCAAGGCTATCATGATACGGATGCTTTATTAGAAAATATATCACCCGCAGACTTGAGAAGTTTCGGCCTTATCCCTGAGTTGATAGGTCGCTTTCCTGTTTTATCCTATCTAGAGCCTTTGAGTAAAGAAACATTAAGAAGAATTTTAACGGAACCTAAAAATGCATTAATTAAACAATTTGTTAAATTGTTTGAGTTAGATGGGATTAAACTTACTTTCGATAAAGAGGTATTTGATCTAATCGTTGAAAAAGCAGCGGCATTTAATTTAGGTGCAAGGGGTTTGCGTTCGATCTGCGAAGCTATTTTAATGAATGCTATGTATGATTTGCCATCAAGTAAATTAAAAGTATTTCATGTGGATAGCTCCTATGCCAGCGCGCAATTTGACAAGTCTAAATTGGGAAAACTAAAGGTTGCTTAGTTCATCTTATTCTATTAAAGTAAAAGATGTTAAATTTGCACACGAATATTTATTATTATGAAAACATTACAATTCCGAGAAGCGCTTAGAGAAGCAATGTGTGAAGAAATGAGACTGGATAGTCGCGTTTTTTTATTGGGGGAAGAAGTCGCTGAGTACAATGGTGCCTATAAGGTTTCTCAAGGTATGCTCGATGAATTTGGAGCAAAAAGAGTAATTGATACGCCTATTGCAGAATTAGGATTTTCTGGAATTGCTGTAGGAGCTTCCATGAATGGTTTGCGACCAATAGTTGAATTTATGACGTGGAATTTTGCCATTCTTGCAGCAGACCAAATAATAAATTCTGCCGCAAAAATGCTTCAAATGTCAGGAGGGCAATACAGTTGTCCGATTGTTTTTAGAGGCGGAAATGGCCCTGCTGGTCAATTAGGTGCTACGCATTCACAAAGTTTTGAAGCTTTTTATGCGCATGTACCGGGATTAAAAGTAATTACACCATCTTGTCCAGCAGATGCTAAAGGATTACTCAAAGCAGCAATTCGCGATAATGACCCAGTAGTTTTTTTGGAATCAGAAAAAATGTATGGAGATAAAGGTGAAGTGCCAGAAGGGGAATACATTATTCCAATTGGCGTCGCCGATGTAAAACGAAAAGGTTCGGATGTTACGGTTGTGTCTTTTGGTAAAATAATAAAAGTCGCATACGAAGCCGCGGAAATCCTCGAAAAAGAGAATATTAGTGTTGAAGTGATAGATTTAAGAACAATCCGCCCAATAGATTACGCTACGGTTGTTTCGTCGATTAAAAAGACAAACAGGTGTGTTGTATTGGAAGAGTCTTGGCCATTAGCGTCTATTTCTTCTGAGATTGCTTACCATCTTCAGCGCTATGCTTTTGATTACCTAGATGCGCCAGTTCAAAGGGTAACTCAAACAGATACACCATTTGCTTTTTCACCAACGCTGATCGATGAGGCATTGCCTAACGTAAATCGATTAATTGCTGCGATTAAAAGTACAATCTACCGTTAATTAAGCGAATAGATTTATTCATTTTTAAGGATAGATAGAATCGTTGTATACGATAGCCTTAGTTATAAGGAAAGTACAGAAGTATACGTTTTTTAGGTCGATTACTGCGTACAAAATTATTCTTTCAATTTAATTATTGTTCTTTATACTAGTTTCAATCAGTATAACAAATTACGATGCCTCCTAGGCTCACGTTATTGTAAATTGTTTGCGCTGTCAAAAAAGGTAAATTTATACATCCATGTGAGCCATCTGTTTTATAAATTGATCCTCCAAAAGCATTTCTCCATTTTGCATCGTGTAAGCCAATGCCTCCATTGAAAGGCATCCAATATTTAACTCCTGTGCTATAGCCAGGCCCATTTAAAGTTGCATTTAATTCTTTGTATTTAATATAATATGCGCCATTTGGTGTTCCAGCTCCATTTTTTAGATTGCCTGTTACAATATCACTTTCTATGATTAATGCGCCAGCTTTGTAATACCAAAGTTTCTGTGCAGATATATTTATTTCTACGTATGTTTTATTAGTATCAAATACGCCATTGGGAATACCACGCATGCCATAAGATGGTTCTCTTGTTATAATATTACCGTTTTTAAGGTCATTACAAAGGTCAGTCAATTCTTTGTAATGGTTAATTCTATACCCTAAATCGCCTCCATAAACGGTTTTTAGAGCCCCAGCTGAAGTAGTGAACGTGATATTATTAACCACCACATCATATTTATTAGCCATTGATCGAATAAAACTCGCCGCTTTCGTCTTATTAATGGTTACATGCATACTCGTATCTAGTTGCAACCAAGTGCCAAATTCTTCTTTTTTAAGTATTAGTTCTTCTTCTTTAAAGGTGTAGGTTATATTCGCTACTAGACATTTATTAAGGTCTTTGAGCGCTTGTTTTGTTTCAGCTGTTTCTAATTTGTAGCGAGATTTAAGGTAATAAACAGTAGGGTCTAAGATAATTTTATTTTTTCGTTCTTTAATTGAGGATAAAATGAACTGGCTTAAAACTTTAATGTTCAATTGTTTACCATTTATTGCCTCGTGTGGTACAAATGAATTGTTTTTAAATTCAAACCATGCATTTTGAGGAGCCACATATGGCAATTTTGAAAAAACAGTTATTATTCCTTTTTTTAGGGCATCAGCACTTTTTATAGTAATCAAGGTGTCTAAAATTATCTTATTTTTCTTACTAATTTTTATGTTCCAGTTTCGCAATTGTTTTTGAAGTGAGTCATAATGAATAAGGTTAATAGAGTCTTCAATTATTCCAGCTTTAACTTGTGTGGAAATAATAGCCGTAAATTCTTCTGGACTCTCTATTTCTAGCTGATAATATGATTTATCACCTACTTTCTTAATATCTGGTTTAACTGTATTGTTGGCTTTAGTTAAAAATCCCTTTGAAATCACCAATGTTATTATTGTTGCAATAAGAAGCGATACCATTATAAGTATGCTTACTTTCCTTTTCTTTGTCATTTTAATAATCTATGCTGTGATAATTGCTAATTCTTTGTATTTTAATACTTTAAAAATACGATTTTCTTTTCAAATTTCTAAAGCTTAATAAATGTTTTGTATACGCCAAGGTATTTTTCTTCTTTTCCTTTTAGATTAATAAGGGTATAGGTGGAGCACAATTTATAATCCTCTGTTTTTAAACTTAAAGCGCTGAGGAAAGTGGATGGCTTCATTAGTAAGTTTCTTAATTTAGACCTTATAGGGTCACTTTCATTGATTTCCTTCTTGTATTTATCTACAATAAATTCATTGAAATCTTTCTCGTTGGGGTTGGTCATAAATGAACCAATTAATCCAACTATTAATAACAACCAAAATAATTTTCTCATAAAAGACGATTTTTTTCAATTACGAATATAGGACTAATAATTTTCTTAGGGAGTTGATAATGGTAATTATATAAAGCTACAGTGTTTATTAACTACACCCTTTTTTAGTAAAAAAGGATCTCAAATAATGTTTTAAAAAACTGTTATTATTGAATTTATTAACACTTCCCTTCGATACAAATAGACACCTCATCTACGTTTCCGTTGATTGGTGGAATTAGTTTTCTAATTTTTATTTTTAAATAGCAGATCCCTGCTTTCTCATTAATTATTTTCGTCCAAATTCGTTGGCCTACGTGTTCAATTAACTTTGATCGTATCGCCATCTCTTCTGTCACTATTTTATTCACTAACACATAATCAACGGTTAAGGCTAGTTCATCCTTTTGGGATGCCTCTGTAAAATCTGTTTCTAGGTAAATGTCGACGATGTATTCCCCGCCAATACGAGCTTCTTCTTCCAAACAACCGTGAAAAGCGTATAACCTTATTCCAGTTACTTCTATGCTATTTTTCATTGAGTTGTTTCTGAATTATCTCTAAGCCAATTTCCATGCGTTCTACCACTTCTTTTTGTCCTAAATAGGCCGAAATGTCAAACATCCCTGGACCTGCTCCAACACCCGTAACAACCAAACGAAAAGGCAGAAGGACCGCTCCAATACCAACGGCATTTTCTTCTAAATAAATTTTGAATTCTTTTTCAATGGTGCTTGCATCAAATAGTTCCAGGTGACTTAATCTATCCTTCCAGCCATGAAGCAATGCACTAGTGTCTCCCTTCCATTTTTTTGAAATACTTTCTTGATCTATTTCAGAAGGTCGTTCAAATAAATAATGTCCATCGATGTGTATGTCTTGAACAAATGTGGCTCTCTCCTTCATTAATCCACAAATTATAGCGAGCTCTTGATTTGATTGCGTAAGTGATGGGAAAACTACGCGCAGTTCAGTGGCCAAGTCTTCGTTCGCTAGTTCTCTTAAATAGTGTTGTTGAAACCACGTTGTTTTGTTCGGATCAAATTTTGCGCCTGATTTAGACACTCTTTCTAAGCTAAATGCCTCCACTAATTCACCTAAGCTGAAAATTTCTTGTGGCGTGCCGGGATTCCACCCCAATAAGGCCAACATATTGATAAAGGCCCCAGGAAGATAGCCTTTTTCTCGATAGCCTGAGTAGAGTTCTCCTTCTGCGGTAGTCCAATTGCTTGGAAAAACAGGGAATCCTAAACGGTCGCCATCTCTTTTGGATAATTTTCCATTTCCATCCGGTTTTAACAAAAGTGGTAAATGTGCAAATAATGGGCACTCCCAACCAAACGCTTCATAGAGCATAACATGCAATGGTGCTGATGGTAGCCATTCTTCACCTCGAATTACATGGCTGATTTTCATGGTGTGGTCATCAACAATATTTGCCAAATGATAGGTTGGCATTCCATCGCTTTTGAACAAAACTTTATCATCTAAATTATTGGTGTTTACCACAACCCATCCACGAATGATGTCGTGAAAACGAATGTCTATATTTCGTGGCATTTTCATACGAATGACGTAAGGCGCTCCATCGCTTAATAATTGATTTACTTCCGATTGAGGAAGTGTTGTAGAATTACGCAGGCTGGTTCTTGTTACGCTATTGTATTGCCAATTAGGCATACCCATCTGTTTTGATTTTTCTCGAATCGCTTCTAATTCTTCAGGCGTATCAAAAGCATAATATGCTTTTTCATTGGCAATCAATGTTTCTGCGTATGGCTTGTACATGTCTTTTCTTTCGGATTGTACATATGGTCCAAAATCTCCCCCAATTCCTGGGCCTTCTGTAGGCATAATACCACACCATTCCATAGCATCCATGATGTAATCTTGCGCGCCCTCAACAAAACGTGTTTGGTCGGTATCTTCAATTCGAATGATAAATGTTCCGTTGTGTTTTTTTGCGAAAAGGTAATTGTACAATGCGGTTCGAACACCGCCCATGTGCAATGGACCAGTGGGTGATGGGGCAAAACGTACGCGAACAGGATTCTCAGACATATAGAAATATTTTTTGCAAAGATATCAAAATTCTACCTTGGCCTTCGCTTGATTTCCTATATTATCGATAATAAGGACTTAAAAACCGTCAATATCTCCTTCGAAAAAAGGCCATTTTTCGAAGTCACGATCTGTCAAGATGCCATTTACGCTTTTGATTACCCATGTGTTTTTTGGCGCGTCAAGGTCGTAAGCGATTAAATTTCCATTGGGATGCATAAATTGTGTTTTGTACATTTTCTGGTCAGGATTTTCTTTTACTATTTTGCTAAAAGCGCTTTTGGCAGAAGATTCTCTAACGATTACCAGCAAAGCAGTACCTTTTTTTGAATAGACCCCTAAAAATAGTCCTTTCGATATAGGAAATATCGACCAATCACATGAATCTACCTCAGCTTTTTTGTTTTTTGGAACGTGTATACTTCCTTTTCCACAAGCAAAATCCTGATAAACCCCGGTATTATTCCATCGCATGAAATCTTTATCAGGATTAGATAGGTAGAATAGTTCTTTGAGTGATTTGGCACTATCTGCTAAAAACAATACGGTGGGTTGTGGAACAATTAGGGAAGATCTTCCTTGATTTGCTCCTCCTGACGTGAGTAAAAAGGTGCTATCACCGCTGCAAATTTCAGGACAGGAATTATGTCCATGTCCAATTTTAACAAAGTATTGGTTTGGTTTTGCAAGGCACCAATTAAGTACATCATCGGCAGGTCGATAGGGTAACATGGTAGCCCATAGTGCGATGTGTTCACCTTTAGTGATTTTTAAATTTAGGTTTTTCTCTTTTAAACTCGCCCACATCATCAACATAACAGAATGGTAATCGGAATAGATGCTTTTGTCGATACTTCTTTTAAATCGTCTTCTATAGGGTGGTAAGTGTTTGAAGTTAAAACTATTCAAGGCATATTGCCAATTAATATGGTCTAAAATTTTGGTGGCGAGTTCTTGAATTTCCCCTTTGGCAAAAGCACTCAAATTCATCAATGCTGAATAGGTATACCCCAAGTAAGGCTTGGCATTATACTCATAAATTCCATATTGTTGGATTTCTTGTAAATACGCTTTCAAACCTTCTTCCACCCCGTTAAATTTATTATCATATTGCGGATTTGTCTCCCCGTGTTCATAAAGCCATTGATTGGTTAAATAACGCGCTCCTTCCCCCATTAATATATGGTTTTCAGAATCTTGAAAGCATAATCGTGGAACGTTTCTAGTGAATCCAGGACCTCTAATTGTTAATATATGCTTGATAAGGTGTTCTTTCGTTTGTGGGTATAATAACTCAGTAGAATCGGCGAATAAATACAAAATTGGAATGATTGACATGGCTGTAAAATCGTACCCTCCTTTTTGATTTAATAGCCACTTTGATCCGATTTCTCCAGAAGGATATTGTTTCAGAAGGTAGGCATTAATCTCAGGAATTCTTTTCTTCGCAAGAAGACAACCAATAATGGCTCGAGGAATTTTGAAATCGATTTTCCCTTCTTCTCCCCACTCGTTTATTTTTGCATTTGCCCAAAATTGAATAATATCATTTTTTAACAAGGAACTATCTTGATAAATTATGGCTCTTGTAGTTGGGATGGCTATGTTGCTAATTTTTGGTGGCGTACCGATTTTTCTTCCTGCACAATTTACGAAAAGGCTTGATAGAAAAATAAGGATGAGAATTGGCCGCATCCGCTTTACTATTATAGTGATGTTTTTTGTCGCTAGAATCAATTGTTTCTCATTTATGGGTTAATTTTTCTTTGTATGTTAGTCTAGTAAATCTGCTAGCAGGCCTAAGAAAACATTTTTAAATGTAAGAAAATTAATTAGGATTCGTGATGGCAAGTTAGTCTAAATGACTTTTATGGTATCTGAATGAAAGAGTTGTTTGTCAAAATCGATGTCAATCCTTCCTAAATTTATACCTGCCCATCCTGTTTGGTTGATTAAAACGGGTTCTTGATCTATGTTTTTTTCCAAGGTTGGTTTCTCCAGAAATGTGTGGGAGTGACCTCCTAAGATCAAGTGAATGTTCCTTGTTTTTTGTGCCATCAATCGATCAGATGGTTTATCGTCTTTGTATTCATACCCCAAGTGAGAAAGGCAAATAATTAAATCGCATCCCTTCGCTTTTAATTCAGCTGCTTGTTCATTGGCAGTTTCAAAAGGATCTTTGTAAATCATTTTTCCATAATTTGCATCGGGTACGAGGCTGGATAAATTTACGCCAATTCCAAATACGCCAATTTTTATTCCGCCTTTTAAGAAAACGGTATTTTTTTTCGTTTTTCCATTCAAAATGGTATCGGTGAAATCATAATTGGAGCACAAAAATGGAAAGTTGGCGTGTTCTTGAGCGCTCAAAAATCCTTCTAATCCAATATCAAAGTCATGGTTGCCCATAGTTGCTGCATCATAACCCATTTCGGACATGATCTTCATTTCTAAATGTCCTTTGAATGTATTAAAATAGGGCGTTCCTTGAAAAATATCACCCGCATCAAATAGGAGAACGTGCGCTTCTTCTTCGCGTATTTTTTTGATTATGGAATGTCTTTTAGCAACGCCTCCCATGCCCGGGTATTTAGGGTGGTTGTCAGGAAATGGATCAATATTGGAATGGGTGTCATTGGTATGCAAAATGGTAATTCGCTTACTTTTTTTTACGAAAGTTTGTCCAAATCCGTGTTGAACAACTGCTATTCCTGTTATGCCTAGTCCAGCTTTTTTTAAAAATCCCCGTCTTTCCATTACCGAATTCTTTTATTTGTTGTTTCAATTAAATCTCCTTGGAACATGGCTTCTTCAATCAGAGCGTCTCTTAGGGTTTTAGTATGTTTCGTGTAGTTGGTCCCTTTTTTAAAAAACAACATATTATCGCCTCCATTCGCTAAATAGTCTGAGGTAATAATCCAAACGTGTGTATGACTTTGGTCTAGCCCGTTAACGTGTAGTTGGCCATTCTCCAAGTAGGCATTGGATAGGGGTTCACCTCCTGTTTTTTGCAGATGGGCAGCGATTTCAGGCAATACATCGACGGGAACTTCAACCCATGTAATTAAATTGTCAAAAGGCATTAGTTTGAACATATCTCCCATCAATATCTCCCCTTTATTTAAGGTAGAGCGAATTCCACCAAAATTTAACAGGCAAAATACGGGTTGGTTTAAGCGAATTGTTTTTGTCTGATTTGCAAACAAGGCATCCGCCACCCAATTCATTAAATTCGAAGAGGGGCGCTCAATAATAAAGTTCACGGGCGAGATTCCGACGTGAATGTTCATGACTTTCGACATTGAATCTCGATAGGGCTTTATTATTTGTTCTGTTTCAAAAACACTCGTGCCATCTTTGGAGATAGGTACGATAGCGGTTTGGTGCAAGACTAAATGCGAAGAGCAAGCCACAAGGCTTGCTCCTAAACATAAAATCCAAATTAGTTTATTCATTATTCAATGATAAAAGAACGGTTGGTTTTTCCAAGCTCTGTGCTTACTTCAATTATATACTTTCCGGCTTTTAGTTGATTTCCATCTAGTTCTAAAACAGCCGCGTTAAGCATATTGTTTTGTAGTATAGTTTTGCCTAGTATATCAGTTATAACATACCCTGTGATGTTTAATCCATTTACTTGAGCGAATACTTTTCCATTAGATGGAACAGGGAATACGCTAAAGTTCATGGCTAATTGCTCTTCTAATCCGACATTACAATCAACATCTAAATAGGTCATGTTTGAAAAACTTACGTGACAAACAAAATTAACTGAATCGATGTATGGATTTCTATTACCTTGTGTACTAAAAATATATTCTTGTCTAGCAATTTCATAATTATCTGGTAAATCTGCAAAATGCCAGTTTTTCAATGATGTTTGATCCTGATATTGAGGCAGTGACCAATTGTTTCCGCTGATACCATTGTAGCAGGTCGCCATATAAAAAATGGCTCTTGCGGCATTTCCTTTTTGCGACGCTCTTGGTTCGTATACCATTTGCGCTCCATTATAACCAACACTTCCTTCTAAATAGTTGAATACAACATTACCTGTAATGTCCATTAAAGGCAGATTGCTTCGAGGTGTATTGGCATTCTGTAAATTCGTTGGGTATAAATTATGCTGATCACAATATTCCATTAATTCAGGATTGTCAGCTGGAAATGTTGGCATCCATGAATGACAAAAGCTATGCTCTCGAGAGTAACCCTGGGTTGACCAATCGAAAGGATCATTAAACACCTTTCTCTCCCCTGAATACGCACATATCACGTAAGATTGTCCATTTGTGGTGTCTCTCACCTCAAATTGATTCATAACCGTTTGTTTGTAGTTAAAATAACTAACAACAGTGTGCGGATTGATAAGGTTGGAAAGGTTTGTTAAAAATGTTGGCGAAGATGAATTTATTGCCGCATAGTAATTTCCGATATTTAATCCTGTGCTACTTGTATTGCCAATTGTAGCATTTGTTGTTTTATAATTCTCAAAGCCAGCTGGTCCATTAAAGGCAAAAACGGCAAAATGATACGATTGATTGGCAATAATTCCTCTTGGAGTAAATGAGGTACCTGGACCAATGTATGCCACTTTAGCATCGCCTATAATATCGCCTCGCAAATAAGAGCTTCCATCTGTTGGAACGGCAGTAACAGCGCTTCCATTTTTCCAAAGAACGATGTACTTTTCTGCATTTACTCCGTCATTATATGCTCCCGCAAGCGTATATGCTTGTACATTTGAAAATGTTAAGCTGCTTGGATTACTAGTTGGTTCAGTAGCTAAATTGTCATTTCCAACGGCAATGAAATTAATCAGGTATGGATTTTCGTCAATGTCTGAATTACTAATAGAAATAGAAGCATACCTTGAACCAGGTCCTGCTGGGTTAAAATTAAGCGTGAAGTTTTGGTTCGCTCCACCCGGAATAGTTGCTGTATTTAGGTTGGTTGTATAATCGGCAGCATTTGCACCTGTAATCGCTGTTCCTGTTATGCTAAGGTTTTGAACACCTGTATTTTCAATAGTAATGGTATTAATTGCGGTATTTCCAATGATGTATGAACCATTGTTTAGTACGGTTGCTCCGTTAATTTTTACATTTATTTCATTTAATGGCGCTACATAAGCTACGATATCGTTGGTGCTTCTTGGCACAATTTGATAACTTGTATTAAATTGACCAAGTACTCCTGTTATAGTCACCGGTCCAGCCATAATTGGCGTGCCGTCTATATTAGTTGTTCCATTGATTCGAACATCTAATGTATTCGTTCCATCTGTAATTTGAACGGTGCTGTTACCAGCTGCTAAGTTACCACTTTGGACAAATGTCACATTTTCAATTCGAATTAATTGCGCTTCCAATGGTTCGCCTGCGCTTGTTATTGGAATGTTTAAAGGGATGTTATTAGTTGTTGGGCCATGATTCGTAAACGAGCTTGTTGGAGAAATTTCTAATAAACCGTTAAAGTCAAATAAGACACCTGTAGCTGTAATTGAATCCCCTTTTAACACACTACTCAAATTCGTTCCATAGCATGGGATTGCTGCCGTTCCATCTTGGATGTAGCGAATAGAACCAAGTTCTGACCCATTAGAAGAAACACCTGTAACCGTTACTGTTTGACCAATACCCGCATTTCTTGCTGTAGCAATATTTTGTGCAAAAAGGGAGATCGATGAGAAAATTACGAGGCTACTTAAAATTATTTTTTTCATAAAAATTAGTTAAACATTAAAATTGAATACCGACAGATACATTAAATCGAAACCCTCCACCAAACATAACGGTGGCCGATTGCGCATCAAAGGTATCATAACTATCGTTTGCATTGTTGGTAGCATCAGATATATATCTCGAATTTAATAAATTGGTGATGGTAGCACTTGTATTAAGCGTGCAGTTTTTTAAGGGGTATTTATATCCAGCAAATAAGTTAACGAGATAATAAGATGGCATTATCCATGATTCTCTTCTTGCATTCACACCTTGTAATGTAAAAGGATCAAAATTAGAATAGTATCGATCAAAATACTGTGTTTGAATTTTACAATAGAAATTTTTAAAGGGTTCATAGCGAATAGAGGCTGACAAGGCGGTTTGTGCCGCATCACCAACGTGAACTCCTTTGGCATCAAAGGTTATTTCCAGTGAATCATACTGTGGGATAAGAACGGTTTTATCTGAATTCCAATACCAGTTTCCATAGGACAACATGAATTCGGCACTTAGTTTTTTGGTGATGTTGTAAGCAATATCTAATTCGCCGCCAAGGTGTATCGCATCCATTCCGTTAATATTAACGCGTATAGATTCTGTGGGATCATTTGGATCTGGAACGGCAACGCCATATGGAAATGGTTTGTTTTTCCAATTCGTTGCATAACCATTCAAGTTAACGCCAAATTTTTTGTCCGCATAATTTACTCCACCTTCCAATGCAAAAATGCGTTCGTTGGTGAAGGTTCCAAAGAAGGCATTGGTATTGTTGTCTATGACATTAGAAAATTGTGGCGTACGATTTAAATAACCAAGGTTGATATAAGCACTCGCATTTTCAACAATTCGGTAAGCAACTCCGCCTTTAAAAGTAGATCCGGGTAAAAATTTCCAATCTGTTTGATCGTTTTTTAGTCCTACTGAGGAAGATGTATACGTATTGCCTTGATATTGAATTGTATCTCCCGTACCAATTCGAAAGGTAGTGTCTCCTATTTCCAATACTTTTTTCTGGAAATAATCAATGCCTTTATATCCGTTTAAGATGCCAGTAACATTCACAAAAAACGATAGTTTGTCTCCCGTGTAGGCCATCTGACCAAAAGCGCCCGTCCATTGAACCAATCCACTACGATCGGCATTGAAGGTGTTTTTAGCGATTTTATCGCCCACTCTTTTCATAGGAGTCGCAGCGTTTTTATCAGCATTGTCTACGTAATAATCACCGCCCAATAAATCTGAAACCACTTGATAATGCCTGCCTTCATAGTACCGCAAATCAATTCCTCCTGATACCTCTACCTTCTTTGACAATTCATAATTAAATTGTCCTAAATACCCCGCCCAAAAATGATTGTTTATACTTGCGATGATTAGCTGACTTGATTTTATTTCAGTAGGGGAGTATAGAAGATCTATATTTGGCGTACCAAATAACGAATTGACTTTATTAGATTCTTCCATTAGATCCCAATTTATCAAATTATTGGAATCTCTAAGCACCGCAGAAGAATTATAAATACTTGTTCCTCCACCACGTCCTATTGAAAAATAAGCCATGTTAGAAACGGATAATTTATCATTTACTTTCCAAAAGTCTTTTAAGGTTAGTTGTGGCTTAGTATAAAAATTTTCGCGTTCAGACAGGATCTCTCTTTTTCCGTTTTCCGTTCGATATCCCCAATGTTGGTTGTATCGAATCCCCATGTCAAAAAACTGCGTGTTTGTATCTATGGTTGTTCCTAAATTTCTTGCGGCATCTTTATCCCAATATTGAATGGCTTGAGTATAGGAACGTTGACCGTGTTTTTGTGGGGCAGCAAATCCTGATAGGGTTATTAAATGCGAATTTATCTTTTTTGAAATTTTTGCGTAGCCAAATAATCCTTGACTATATGTTCCATCTACCCAACCATCGGCCTGTTTATAGGACGCAGAAACAGTCACACCCCAACCTTTTGGTGTCATGCCTGTATTGTATGAAAAACTCGATCTAAGCAGGTTACCTGTTCCATACTCTTGTTTAAAACTTCCTCCTTTTTTATTGCCGATTCCTTGTGTAATGATATTAATCGTTCCGCCGATTGAAGGCATGGCAATTTTTGTGGCGCCCAATCCTCTTTGAACTTGCATTTGGGCCGTTATCGCATCTAAACCAAACCAATTTGACCAATAAACCGCGCCATTTTCCATGTCGTTAACAGGAACACCATCTATCATAACCCCCACATTTCGTTGGTCAAAACCACGGACGTTGATTCTTGCATCTCCATCTCCTCCACCTTGTGAAGTTGCATAAACTCCTGCGGTACCATTTAATAACATGGGTAAATCCCTAGAACCTAATTCTTCCGTTATTTTCTGCAGTGATATTTTTGTAACGGCTACTGGTACATTCCCTTCATTCACTAAATTCCCAATCACTTTTACTTCTTCAAATTCTTGATTCCCACCAAGTAGGATCGTTAATGTGTTCTCTGTTTTTGTGATTTTTATGGGTTGTGCGATAGGTTCAAAGCCAATCATACTTGCATTGGCCTGGTAAGCCCCGAAAATTAGATTGCTAATTATACATGTGCCATCTGATGATGTAACGGCTTTATAAATAGCATTTGGATCTGTTTCACTCGTTAAAATAACTTTTGCACCGACAACGATATCTTTATTTACGTCGACAACTTTGATAGTTAAATTTCCTTTATTCTGTCCTACGACAAAAAAAGATAACACGCAGGAAAAAATAAGTAGGTATGTCTTCATTGGAAGAATAAAATAATAAAAGCCGTTTAAAACGGCTTTTATATATTGAGAGAAATTATCTTACAATTACTTTTTTAATTTCTTGCGATCCATTTTTCATGGTAATTCTCAAGAAATAAACTCCTTTATGACCATCTATATCAATCGTCAAATTGGCTTTGTTGTCGTAAGTGTTATATGTCATTTGCTGACCGAAAGCATTTACTAACTGAACTGCTTTAATGTTTTGCGCATTTTTCAAATAAACGATTCCAGATGTTGGATTTGGATACATAATTAATTCCTGAACGCTTGTTTCATTGATAGCTGCAGGATTACAATTACAATCGTGTGAACCTAATGAGTTCCAATTTCCATCTAAAATTGGGTTTCCGCTTGCTCCAAAAATCGTATCTCCATTGGCATCTAATCGAACAATTACAGCTGGAATAGAGTCCCATTCTAATAAAGGATCGAAGAAAGAAACAGGTGTATTTACACCTTTTTGAATCGCTGTTTTACGAATCATAGAGTGGTCTTTTGTAACCAAAGTTCCAAGACCAGTGCTGTATGGAAATTGTGAAGACCATGCACCATCGTTTCCTGCTGCACTTCCAGTATCATTCGCAGGATTTTCTCCTATTTTACCAAAAATATCTACGATCACAAATCCTGGTACATTCGTAGGATTTATTAATGTAGTAGCTAATGCAGGTAAGGTTCCTTTTGCTAACATAACAGCATCATTTCCATTCCAATAGAAACAGTTAGAAGTATTATATACAGGGCAATAAAATCCATCAGCCCTTACTTGTAATGAATCCCAAACTGGTGCTTCTTGGCCCATTCCTAGTGGATCTAATTTTTCCAATACAGCAACGTAAACACTATGTGGTGCTATGGTTCCTGATAATTGAATGGAATTAGAAACTGTAGCAGTAGACGATCCATTGGAATAACGCGAAACAAAATATTGACTTAAATCAATAGGTAATGATGTTGGATTATAAATTTCTAAGGCTTTATTATTTGACCAGCCTTCCACGTATTCTGAAATAAATAATTGAGTGCAATTTGATTGTGCAGTTATTGCATTAATTGCAAAGAAAAAAATTAAAGTAGCGGTTATTTTCATGGTTAAATTTTTTATTTTACAAAAGTAATTTAAAAATTAGTCAATATTACAACTCAGTGGCTGTTTAAGATTAAATTTTTTAGCGCTATATATTAATTAAACTTTAACAAGTATCTTCGTCTTCTAAAAATTAGTTACCATGAAAATTATAATCTGTGCTTTCTTTTTATTGAGTTTACATCTCTACGCTCAAGATCTTACGGTCGAACAAATTTGGAAAAAGTATGAGTTTTATCCGAAAGGGGTAGAGGGATTTAAATCGATGAAAGATGGGGAACATTATACAAAAATGAATGAGGACGGCTCTATTGTGAAGTATAAATTAACGGACCCTACTGATGCCGGCACCTTGTTGGTAAACGGTAATTCGTTGATGTACAAGGAGGTGAAGATTGCATTTGATGATTACGAGTTCAATTTTGATGAGACGAAGATTTTGTTCATGACAAGTATTGTTCCTATTTATCGAAGAAGTTTTACGGCGGTATATTATTTATATGATATTTCGACAAAACAATTAATGCCTTTAGATGAAAAACATCAACCGCAATCATTAGCGGAGTATTCACCCGATGGAAAGTCGGTTTCATTTATTTATGGGAATGACATTTTTGTAAAGCAAGTTGCCAATGGAAAAATCGTGAAATTAACGGAAGATGGAAAAAGAAATAAAATCATTAACGGAACAACGGATTGGGTCTATGAGGAAGAATTTAGTATTACCAAAGGGTACGACTGGTCGCCAGATTCTAAATGGATTGCTTTTTTACGTTTTAATGAAAAGGAGGTAAAGGAATTCAATCTGACTTTCTACAACGAACTTTATCCAACCGAATATACCTACAAATATCCGAAGGCTGGAGAGGACAATAGTAAGGTTACGGCTCATATAGTTAATGTGTCCAACGGAAAAATCACGCCAATCAATCTTGGGGAATACGAGTATATCCCAAGGCTTTCTTGGTCAAAAACGGCCAATAAGCTAATTCTTCAAACCTTAAATCGCCATCAAAATCAGTTGAAATATCATTTGATAGATCTTTCAAGTAAAAAAATGACTCAGAAAATGTTCTTTGAGGAAAAATCGAAAACTTACGTTGAAATTGACAACAATTTAATGATTCGAAAAGATGGAAATTCGATTTTAAGAACGAGTGAAATCGATGGGTTCAATCATATTTATCAACTTGATTTTAGTGGGACTAGTACGCAAATCACGAAAGGGAATTGGGACGTAATAGACTTATACGGAATCGATGAAAACACCAACACCGTTTATTATTCTTCTGCAGAGGTCTCCCCGATGATCAAAACGATACATTCTATTAGTACTAATGGGTCAAACTATAAATTGTTGTCATTGCCAATGGGAGTTAGTGATGCTGAATTTACTACCGGAATGAAGTTTATGGTATTCACGCATTCTGATGCGAATACTCCGCCTGTTTATACCTTAAATAAAAATGATGGAAGTCTTGTTCTGATGTTGGAGGATAATAAAGTTTTAAAAAGTAAGCTTGGGAATCTAGCATTAAGCAAAAAAGAGTTCATCACATTTGATGTAAATGGAAATAAATTAAATGGCTGGATTATGAAGCCGGCCAACTTTAATTCTTCTAAAAAATATCCGGTTTACATGACTTTATATGGTGGCCCTGGACACAACGAAGTGGTAGATGCTTGGGATAATTCAGATTATATGTTTCACCAGTTACTAACTCAAAAAGGCTATTTGGTTGTTTGTGTTGAGCCAAGAGGAACGCTTTACCGAGGGGCAGCTTTCAAAAAATCCACTTATTTGCAATTAGGGAAGTTAGAAACGGAGGACTTAATCGCCTCTGCAAAAGAATTGCAAGGGTATTCCTACGTGGATGCTAATCGAATTGGTGTGATGGGTTGGAGTTATGGCGGTTTTATGGCTTCGTTAGCTATTACCAAAGGCGCCGATGTTTTTAAAATGGCTATCGCGGTTGCTCCTGTTACAAATTGGCGAAATTACGACAATATATATACTGAACGATTCATGCGTACTCCGAAAGAAAATGCGGAAGGCTATGACGCCAATTCACCAGTTAATCATGTGAATTTAATAAAGGGCAAGTTTTTATTGGTTCATGGAGCGGCCGACGATAACGTTCATTATCAAAATTCAATGGAATTAGTTAATGCGTTGGTGAAAGCAGATAAGCAATTTGATTTATTTATTTATCCGAATAAAAATCACGGAATTTATGGTGGAAATACCCGTAATCATTTGTTTAAGATGATCTTAGATTTCGTTGAAGAGAATTTGTAATCGGAAAAAAATAAATTTTAAGGTTTTGCGATCCGAATCTTTACTATTTGCTAGCTTCTTATAAAAAAAAATATTTCTCCTTTTTTTTATTATCAACAAATTTCTTTTGTAATTTTAAGGATTGAAAACATTAAAAATTTAGAAATGAGTGAAGTTGCGAAAATAGAATTAGACGGAAAAATTTATGAACTGCCTGTTTTTACAGGTACTGAGAATGAGAAAGCAATTGACATTTCTAAATTAAGAGATTTAACGGGTTATGTTACCCTAGATTCTGGTTATAAAAATACAGGTGCTACTAAAAGTTCAATAACGTTCTTAGATGGTGAAGAGGGAATTTTACACTACCGTGGATATTCAATCGAACAGTTGGCTTCAAAAGCATCTTTCATGGAGGTTTCTTATTTGCTCATTTATGGCGAATTACCTACGAAGGATGAATTAGCAGATTTCGAAATGAGTATTAAGAAGCACACCTTGGTGAGCGAAGATATGAAGCAATTCTTTGAAGCGTATCCGGCTAAAGCTCATCCGATGGGTGTCTTATCGTCTATGATATCTTCCCTTTCTACCTTTTACCCTGAATCCTTGGATCCAAATAGAAGCAAGGAGGCTAAAAATTTAACGATCCATCGATTAATTGCGAAATTACCAACCTTGGCAGCATGGTCGTTTAAAAATTCTTTAAGTCACCCATTCATGTATCCAAGAAACGAGTTCAATTATTGTCAGAATTTTCTTTACATGATGTTCGCAATGCCGACAGAAGATTACAAGATGCACCCAGTAGTAGTTGAGGCATTAAACACCTTATTAATTTTACATGCTGATCACGAACAAAATTGTTCAACGTCTACCGTTCGGATTGTAGGTTCGTCTCAGGCAAACTTATATTCAACAGTATCTGCTGGTATTTCAGCGCTCTGGGGACCATTACATGGTGGTGCAAATCAAGAAGTTATCGAAATGCTTGAACAAATTAATAACGACGGAGGAAACGTAGATAAGTGGGTCGCAAAAGCGAAAGATAAAGAAGATCCATTTCGATTAATGGGTTTTGGGCATCGTGTTTACAAAAACTTTGATCCTCGAGCTAATATCATCAAGAAAGCATGTGATGATGTGTTGGAAAGATTAAACATCAACGATCCTTTGTTGGCTATTGCAAAGAAATTAGAGAAGGTTGCGCTAGAAGATGAGTATTTCAAAGCGCGAAATTTGTATCCTAATGTCGATTTTTATTCAGGTATTATTTATAAAGCACTTGGGATTCCAACTGAAATGTTTACAGTAATGTTTGCTTTAGGTAGACTTCCAGGTTGGATTGCTCAGTGGAAAGAAATGACTGAAAATAAAGAGCCAATTGGCCGTCCAAGACAAATTTACACTGGAAATACTTCCCGCGATTACGTTGATATCTCTGAGCGTTAATCGTTAAACTTTTCGTTTAGCTTACTAAGTTTTACTTTTCAGTATTGTTGTTTCCTTTGCTCTTAAATTCTTTAAGGCTTCCCGAAAATGTCTCGTAGGATCTAAATGTGCATGGGATATCCCCGTTGTATATGTTATATTTCTTCCCGGGACGAAGGCCTATAGATTTTGGACCATCTTCATTCGATGTGATAATCCATGTTGTAGAAGGATTCATCGTGTTTTTGAGCCAATCTCCAATTCCTGAATATAAATCAAGAACATCGGCTTCTAATCGTTGACCGTATGGAGGGTTGGTAAGAATAAATACAGGTTCATCTTGTTTTTGAATCTCACTAAAATCTAAAACGGAGATAGAAATTGTTTTACCGAAACTCATTGAACGTAAATTTGCCCTGGTTTTTAATACCATTTCGTCGGCAATGTCAGATCCGAAAATCCGGCAAGGAAGTTCCCTTGAATTTTTCGGCGCCTTATCGTAAATTTTATCCCAAGTTGTCTGATCGAAATTTTTAAGATTCTTAAAAGCATAATGCTGTCTTTCAATTGAAGAGGGAATTCTTGCTGCCAATAGAGCGGCTTCAATTAAAATTGTTCCTGAACCGCAAAAAGGATCTAAAAATGTAGTTTTTCTATCCCATCCAGAAAGTCTAATTAAACAGGCCGCAACCACTTCGTTTAAAGGCGCTGAACCTGTCTCTGTTCGATAACCTCTATGAAATAGTGGTGCGCCACTCGTGTTGATGGATAAGGTTACCATGTTTTCACGAATGTACAAATCAATTAATATGTTGGGTGTCTTTAACTCGATGTTGGGTCGTTCTAAGTTTTTGTCTCGAAAACAATCGACAATGGCATCTTTTACAAGTAAAAAAGGGAAATGGCTATTCTTAAATAAACCGGAGTTTACTGCGCCTTTAATCGCAAAAGTTTGGTTGCTGCGAAAAAAGGTAGTCCAATCTATTTGAGCTGATTTTTTGTAAACATCTTGTTCATCGTGAATGCGGAATTGTGCGATTTCAACTAATATCGAAATGGCACAACGTATATGTAGGTTTAAAAAATACACATCGTACCAAGTACCTTTAATTTGTACTGCACGATTTAATAAAATGATGTCTTTGTAGCCTAATTCTTTTAATTCCTCTGCTAAAGTTTCTTCGAAACCGAAGAAACATTTTAAGGTGATCGTTATTGAATCTTTTGTTAAATTATCGAGAGTGGTCATTTTTACGAATTAAGCGCCTAAATTTGTACAAAAGTAACACAATTGAAAGCATTCTTAGGTTTATTGTTCGCACAATTTTTCTTTACAGGGCTTTTCTGTTCAGCCCAAAAAAGTGTGGGTGTGGTATTGAGTGGCGGTGGTGCAACGGGATTAACCCATATTGGAGTACTTAAGGCATTAGAAGAACGAGGTGTTCCAATTGATTATATTACAGGTACATCAGCAGGCGCATTAGTGGGTGCTTTATATGCCTGTGGCTATTCTCCAGCTGAAATTGAAGCATATGTTTTGGGAGATGAATTTCAATTAATGGCCAACGGTAAGTTGGATGTTGGGAAGCGTTTCCTTTTTAACGAAGAAGAAAATAATGCCGGCTTTGTTGATTTTAGTTTTCATAAGGATAGTATTCTTAGAAAGTCTATCCCCTTGAATTTGGTAACCCCTTCTTTTTTGGATTTTGAAATGGCCCAAATATTTAATGTAATAAGCGCAAGTCATCACGCCGATTTTGACTCCTTGTTCGTTCCTTTTCGATGTGTTGCCTCCGATGTTGTAAATAAAAAGAGTACGGTTTTTAAGGAGGGGTGTCTCAATCAAGCCGTTCGAGCTTCTATGACTTTCCCTTTTTACCTGAATCCAATTAAGGTGAATGGAATTATTTATTTTGATGGCGGTCTTTATAATAATTTCCCTGTTAATGTTATGTATGCTGATTTCAATCCTGATTATATTATCGGAAGTAATTGTTCTTCCAACCCTACTCAACCTAGCGAACAAGATTTCATTGGTTTGTTGCAAAACATGATGCAAACACCTACAGCTTATGAATTGCCTTGTTCCGAAGGTATAATAATTAGAACAGATTCAAAAGTAGGGACCTTTCAATTTGATGAGGTAAAGCAAGCAATTGATGATGGGTATAGAGCAACGATTTTACAATTAGACTCAGTAGGCATTGGTATAATAAATAGAATTTTGCCAAGTGAATTAGCACTTAGGAGGTCGCTTTTTAAGCGAAAAAAAATACCATTAATGGTTAGCTCAATTTCCGTTGAAAGTGTTGATAATAAAAACTTATCATTCGCAACGAAAGCAATTTTAAGGGCCAAAAACAATCAAGTTTTAAATGCCGAGCAACTTCAGGAAAGATATTTTCGATTGTATACGAAGCCACAAATTGAATTTATATATCCTACATTAAAATTAAATAAGGATTCAACTTTCCATTTAAATTTATTGATTCGTAAAGCGAAAGATTTTAAAATTGATGTTGGTGGACATATTTCTTCTAGGGCAGTGAATACTGGTTTTTTGGGAGTAACGTACCGTAGATTTGGTCGTCTAGCAAGTACTATTAATGCCTCTTCTTATTTTGGGAAGTTTTACGGTTCTGGGAAACTAGTTGCTAAGGTTGATTTCCCCACTGCCTTCCCAATATCCATTGCAACGTATTTGGTATTGAATAGATGGGATTATTTCCGAAGTTTTGCTACATTTTTTGAAGATGTACAACCTTCATTTCTAGTGCAAAATGAAATTTATTATGGGGCTAAAATTAAGCATCCCATATTAAATAATTCAAAAGGCACATTCGATTTTAGAAGATTTAAATTGACGGATGAATATTATCAAACCCCCCAATTTACCAATAAAGATACGGCTGATGTAACGGTCTTAATTGGTTCAACTATTAGTTACGAAGTATTGCACAATACGCTTAATAGAAAGCAATTTGCTTCAACTGGTACTTTTTCTAGTGTCAAAGTACGATACGTTGCTTCAACCGAACGGACTTCGCCGGGGTCTACTGCTTTATTTGATAGTACAGTGGTTCTTGAACACAATTGGATAAATTTAAATGCAGAATTTCAACATTATTTCTTGGAGAAATCACGCATACATTTAGGTGTCCATTTCAAAGGGATGTTTAACAGCCAATCTCTTTTTGCAAATTATACGGCAAGTTTGCTCTCCCTGCCTGTATTTTCAATAATCCCTGATATGGACACTTATTTTTTACCTGAATATCGTTCTCCGCAACACGTTGGTGCAGGAATAAATTTTGTCGCTTTGCTAAAGAAAAATTTAGAGTTACGAATAGATGCTTATTATTACCAACCCTTTATTATTCTGCAGAAAAATACAGATGGGACTTTCGAGTATTCAAACTATTTTCTGGGAACATCTTATTTAGCCTCTTCTTCCTTAATTTACCATTCTATTATCGGCCCAATTCGAGCAACGATTAATTATTTCCCTCAACAAACGAAGCCTTTTGCTTTTCAATTTAGTTACGGGTATGTTTTGTTTAATGAGAGGGCTGTTCGCTAATTGAATTTTTTATATTTGCACAAATTTAATATGGAAAAAATTATCTGTGGAATACAACAAATGGGTATTGGTGTGCCCAATGTTAATGAAGTTTGGGCTTGGTATCGCTTGCAATTTGGAATTGATATAAAGATTTTTGAAGAAGCAGCGGAAGCTCCTTTAATGACAAAATATACGGGCGATAAAGTTCAATCGCGAACAGCTACACTTGCCTTGAGCATGGATGGTGGCGGAGGTTTTGAAATTTGGCAATATACTTCACGGAATACTGAAAAAGCATCTTTTGATGTGCAAATGGGTGACTATGGCCTTTTTGCTTGTAAAATTAAATCTAGAGATATACATAAGTCGTTTGAATATATGTCAAGGAATAATGCGGATATTTTAGCCCCTCCCACGCAGGATGCTCTTGGATGTTGGTCGTATTTTCTTCGTGATCCAAATGGTAATTTATTTCAAGTGGTGGAAAGTGAAAGTTGGTTTAGCAATACCAAACACCCGTCTCATTGTGGCGGTATGGCAGGAGCTATTATTGGAGTTTCTGACATGGAAAAATCAATTGATTTTTATCAAGACTTACTAAATTACGATGCGATTCAATTGGATGACACAGGTGTTTTTGAAGATTTTTCTTTGGTAGATGGCGGAAACCGCCCAATGAGACGTGTTCGTCTTTCACATAAAAATGCACGACGTGGCCCATTCGCTCAGTTGTTAGGAACTAGTCAATTAGAACTGATTCAACTGTCCGATAATACGAATGCAAAGTCTATTTTTCAAGATCGAATGTGGGGAGATTGGGGATTTATTCATTTGTGTTTCGATGTGCAAGGTATGGAAGTCTTGAAACAAGAATGTGCGAATAAGGGCTTTTCTTTTACAGTAGATAGCTCAGAAACTTTTGATATGGGTGAAGCGGGTGGAAGGTTCTCTTATGTGGAAGATCCAGATGGCACATTGATTGAATTTGTGGAAACGCATAAGGTACCAGTTATTAAAAAAATAGGGTGGTACATTCATTTGAAAAATAAAGCAAAAGGAAAATCTCTACCTAGATGGATGCTTTTAGCTATGAGCTTTAACCGTGTAAAATAAGTCTATTTTTTTCTGGAATTTACGGCTTCATAAACTACATGTTGTATCTTGGTGCGTATGCCCATGTCTCTTAATTTCCAGTTATCTTGGTCTGGATTTACACGGTTGGATAAAAATATAAATACCACATCATTTTTTGGATCAGCCCATGCTAAGGTGCCCGTAAATCCGGAATGACCAAAACTTTCTGATGAGGCTAATTCATCGCAGGTTCCGCCGCCGCTTGCATTCGGTCTGTCAAAACCAACTCCCCTTCGATTGCCAGGGTATTGAGCTCGTGTAAAGTCATTTGCAATTTTTTCGGTGAAGAATTGCATGCCGGCATATTCGCCATTGTTTAAAAATAATTGCATGATACTTGCTAAATCGGTTGCGTTGGAAAAAACGCCCGCATGGCCAGCGACTCCACCAAGCATAGCCGCTCCCGGATCGTGGACAAATCCATGTATTAGTTGCTTTCTGAAAGTTTTATCGTTTTCAGTTGGAATTATTTGTGATCTCGAGAAGAAATTCAAAGGTAAATAGCGGGTATAACGCAGCCCCATTGGAAGGTATATTTTAGATAGTAAATAATCATTTTGCTTCTGCTGTATGATTTTCTCAATAATTTTTTGTGTGAAATAATAACATAAATCTGAATATTCGTATTTCTTTGACCCTAATGGGGTCGTTACAATTTGCTTATACATGCTATCTACATAATCATTTTTCATAAAAATACCTTCAGCAACTTGTAACTGGTATCCATCTCTTTTTTCGGAAGCGTAAATAGATGGTGATAAAATTCCATTGTTCATCGTTTTCTTGAAAAATGCAATCCATGGTGTTAAGCCTGCTTGGTGAGCCATCATCTCACGGATTATAATCTGTGAATAAGGGCCTTTACCCGTAATTTCCGGGATGTAATCACCTAATTTCTTGTCGATGTCTAGTAACCCTTCATTAATTAAGTGCATCGTGAGCAAGGTTGAAGCAGCAATTTTTGTGATGGAGGCAATGTCATACACATCTGTATTACTCACTTTTTCGCCATTTTTCGTTTGTTTACCAAAACTTTTTCTGTAGATAATGGTTCCTTTGACAGCCACAACAATTTGACATCCTGGATAAGCGCCGTCTTCAATCCCTTTAAGGGCAATTTCATCGATTTGCTTTAGTTTAAGCGGGTTAATGCCCAAGTCTTCTGCTTGGCCGAATTTTAATCGCCCATTTGTTTTGGTGCTAATTCCGTCTCCAACTTTAAAATTACCAATGTCTTTTGTTAGTTTTCCTTGTGCTGCAGTCGCTCCAAATAGAAGTTGTGCAACTCGGTTTTGTGCTAAATAATGATTTTCCTTTGCCCAAATAATGACATCAACTCGCGCTGGGTTTATGTTTTTGAAGACTTGTTCGTTTCCAAATAGTATTAAAATTTTGATTTGTGATGAAGGAAGTTTGTCTAGAATTCCAAGATTTTCAATATCAATATTATTTTCAGCCCCTTTCGTGCCTGCAGGGTGCAAGGAGATGATGCAAATTTCACTTGCCTTAATTCTGTTAATACTTGTGTCGCTGCATTCGCTAAGTGAGGTGTTCTCAGAAATTTCTGTATCTGTGATAAGGCCTATGGTCTCATGAAAAATTTTAGCTGGCCCTCCGAAACTAATAGCGGAAATTTTGCGATCTAATTTTCCAATTGGCAAGCATAAATTATTGTTTTTTAATAGGATAATCGCTTTTTCAATAGCGCTTGCTTGGTCAGATTCACTTAGTTTATTCAAAGGAATCAATTCTTCGCTGTACCAAACTTTTGGGACATTGGTTAATTTAACTTTTACTTTATCCTTGGTTTTGTTTATACAAAAAGATAAAATAATCAAAGTCCCAAATATGAACGATAAGGAAAGAAGTATTTTTTTCATGATTTAAGTTGAGTTCAGTAAAATTAATCGTTTATGGCGTGCTTAACAATTTTCTTTTCCATCTTTACTATTGTTTAAAATGTTAGTATCATTTTTTTCACATGTTTAATGTAAGAATTATTTGTGAATACTCCTCAATTATTTCTCAACACGTGCTATTTATAGTGTTCGTAAATACTTAATTCTTTTTTTTTCTTATCGCTAACTTTCAGCTAATTTTGCAATCATTTTTATTTCGTTCATATAAAATAGGTTTAAAATGGCAAAAGTTGGAAGTTTTGGGGATTCATCAGATTTATCCTCTAGTATTGGCTTGAAGAATTTAGAAAATGAATTCTGGAATCTTAGCCCTGCTGAATTAATCGAAGATTGTATTTTAAGTGGTGATGGCATGTTGACCGATACAGGCGCTTTGGCTATTGAAACGGGTGAATTTACAGGACGATCCCCCAAAGATAGGTTTATAGTTAGAGATGAAATTACGGATGCTGCCGTTTGGTGGGGAGACGTAAATATCGCTTTTCAACCTGATAAATTTGATGCACTTCATAGCAAAATGACTTCGTTTTTAGAAGGAAAAGATGTGTATGTGCGCGATGTTTATGCATGTGCGGATTCATCATATCGAATGAATATTAGGGTGGTTACCGAATTGCCATGGTCAAATTTGTTTGCTCATAATATGTTTTTGCGACCCGATCATGATGAGATAAAAAGTTTTAAAGCCGACTGGCATATCCTATGTGTTCCTTCTTTTGAAGCAAATCCAGCTGAAGACGGAACTCGTCAAGCTAATTTTGCAATCTTAAATTTTACAAAAAAAATCATACTAATTGGTGGAACTGGTTATACCGGAGAAATTAAGAAAGGGATTTTCTCGGCTTTGAATTTTATTCTTCCACATGAGAAAAAGGTGCTTTCTATGCATTGTTCTGCTAACATTGGTGAAGATGGTGATACCGCTATTTTCTTTGGTCTTTCAGGAACTGGAAAAACAACCTTATCTTCCGATCCAAATAGACGATTAATTGGTGACGATGAACACGGTTGGTCAGATCAATCAGTTTTCAATTTCGAAGGTGGTTGCTACGCAAAGACAATTGATTTATCGAAAGAAAAAGAGCCACAGATATACGATGCTATTCGCTTTGGTGCCCTTTTAGAAAATATAGGATTCGAATCGGAGTCCTCTACTCCGAATTATGCCGACGGGTCTATAACTGAAAACACTCGGGTGTCTTATCCAATAAATTACATTGATAATATTGTTGTTCCTTCAATAGGAAAGGCTCCTAAAAATATCTTTTTCCTAACTGCAGATGCTTTTGGGGTATTGCCTCCAATTTCAAAACTGACTTCAGCACAAGCGATGTACCATTTTATGTCAGGTTATACGGCTAAAGTAGCTGGTACAGAAGTGGGAATTACAGAGCCAACAACTACTTTTTCTGCTGGTTTTGGTGCTGCTTTCTTACCCCTTCACCCAGCAAAATATGCTAAATTATTAGGCGATAAATTAGCGGATTCTAATTGCAAGGTTTGGTTGATAAATACAGGCTGGACAGGTGGTGCTTATGGTACAGGTAGCCGAATGAAATTAGGGTATACCCGCGATATGATTACGGCAGCATTAACAGGAAAGTTGGATCGGGTTGATTATTCGACCTTACCCTTATTTGAGTTAGAATTCCCTACAACATGTGAAGGCGTTCCTTCTGAATTGTTAAATCCAAGAAATACGTGGGCTGATCCATCTAATTATGATGAAACCGCCAATAATTTGGCCGCTAAGTTTGTGGAAAACTTTGAGAAATTTGCCCAGGAAACTAGCCCTGAAATTCTTGCTGCAGCTCCGAAAGTATTAGCGTAAGAACAAACGATTTCTTCCAATTTATCTGTGCTCAATGCATGATGTTGTGTCTGTGGCCATAAATATTACGTACATTTGATACAGTTCCCATGTCTATGGATTATTTGGATATTTTAGAATCAGAAGCTATTTTTATTCTTCGTGAAACAGCGGCACAGTTCAAGCGACCTGTTCTTTTGTTTAGTGGAGGAAAAGATAGTATTTGCATGGTTCACCTTTGTAAAAAAGCATTTTTTCCCGGGAAATTTCCTTTCCCATTAATGCACATAGATACGGGCCATAATTTCCCTGAAGCGCTCGAATTTCGCGATGCGCTAGTAAAAGAATTGGAAGAGAATTTAATCGTTCGTTTGGTAGAACAAACGATGATGAATAAAGGGATTAAAGATCTTGATCACAAATTCCCTTCACGGAATGCTTTCCAATCTTTTACGCTTCTAGAGGCAATTGCAGAGTTTAACTTTGATGCGTGTATCGGTGGGGCTAGGAGGGATGAGGAAAAAGCGCGCGCAAAAGAAAGGGTGTTCTCGTTAAGAGATAATACGGGAAAATGGAATCCCACTAATCAGCGGCCAGAAGTATGGAATATTGTAAATGGTTTTCTGAAAGAAGGGGAAAATATGCGTGTTTTTCCACTTTCTAATTGGACAGAATTAGATGTTTGGGCCTATATTAAACGTGAAAATATTCCCCTGCCTTCTCTATATTTTGCGCATGAACGTTCATGTATAAAGACAAGCGAAGGACATTTGATGAATGTGAATGAGTTTGTAAAATTAAGCCCATTAGATGAGGTGATCACTGAAAGGGTTCGCTATCGAACTGTTGGTGATATGACTTGTACTGCAGCAGTAAAAAGTTCCGCTTCTTCGGTGGATGAAATAATTGAAGAATTGAAAAATTCTAAAATTTCTGAACGCGGCGCTACTAGAATCGATGATCGAATTAGTGAAACAGGGATGGAGGATAGAAAAAGAGAAGGTTATTTTTAATTATCATGAAGCTAACACGACTATTTACTGCAGGAAATGTTGATGATGGAAAAAGTACCTTGATAGGTCGTTTATTGATCGATTCTGGCGCGGTGTCAACGGATATTATTCAAGGACTTACAAAAGCAAACGAACTTGGAGAGCAAAAAACGGAAATCGATTTAGCGTTTTTAACGGATGGCTTAAGGTCCGAGAGAGAACTTGGGATTACCATTGACGTGGCCTATAAGTATTTTTCAACTCACACCAATAAATACATCATCGCAGACACTCCTGGTCATTGGGAGTACACAAGAAATATGTTCACTGGAGCTTCTCTTTGTGATGTGGCGATCATTCTTGTGGATGTAACAATTGGAATTACAGAACAAACGAAACGTCATGCTTTAATCGCTTCGTTATTGCGCGTGAAACAAATCGTTTTTGCGATTAATAAAATGGATTTGATCAAGTATGATGAAGCTATTTTTGAAGAGATGAAGTCCGCCTTGCTTGAGTTATCAAATAAATCAAGGATTATTTCGCCAACAGTTTTGCCCGTAAGTGCTTTGAATGGGGAGAATGTTGTCAATAAATCGGACGTTCTTTCTTGGTTTAAAGGGCCAAGTTTGTTTGATTATTTGGAAAATAGCAGGCAAGAAAAAGAGCCTGAAACTACTCGATTGCGATTTCAAGTTCAATACCTTATTCATGCCAATAAGTCAATTGCTTATGCGGGTCGAATTGATCAAGGTGTATTTCAGGTAGGACACGAAGTCTTATCGTTTCCTAAGGGGAAAAATGTAGTCATTAAAGAAATAATCCATAATACTCAATCTGTCAAATATGCGGAAAGTGGCAGTGCTGTTTCTCTTTATTTTGAGAATGAAACCGAGATTGAAAGAGGCGATTTATTTTCTGAATTGAGAAACCCACCACGAATAGGTAATCGCTTCACCGCCGATATTTGTTGGATGTCAGAACTTAATAGTGTTTCTCAAACTAACTATATAATTCAGATTGGCGCTGTTAGTCTGCGCGCTAAGTTGCTTAGCATTCATGGAAAAAAACTTAAAAACAGGCTCGTTTCGAATGATTTAATGCTTAATGATATTGCCACGGTGGATATCGAAACGGAGCATGAAATTGCGTTTGATCGATTTGAAGATGCGAAAACAAGCGGAAGTTTTATATTGATTGACCCGTTACTTTTTACGACAATCGCAGCAGGAATAATAATTTAACGCAAAAAAAAACCTCGGATAAACCGAGGTTAATAATTATCTTTTGTGTAGACCTTCGTCTGAAACACTTAATTTCTTTCTGCCCTTTCTCCTTCGCGCAGTAATAACTCTACGGCCATTTTTGGTAGCCATTCTACTTCTGAAACCATGTTTGTTTCTTCTTTTTCTTACTGAGGGTTGGAATGTTCTTTTCATCGTATAATAACCTTAAAACTTTCAAATTTAGGAATGCAAAGATAGGGTTTTTTCGCATAAATCAAATTCTTTTATTAAAAAAAATAAAAATTTCAAATTAAATCATAAAGCACGTTAATTTTGTAGCAAATTTATAAGATGTCAGAAGCAAAAAAAAACAACGAAAAACCACCAAAGTTGACAAAGAAAAGTATTCTTAAATTGAGGGGGATATTCCATTATTTAAAACCATACGGTTTTATGTATTTTATTGGATGGGTGTTTTTAGTGCTATCGACAAGTGCAGGCCTCGTTTTTCCATACTTAATGGGCAAGTTGCTAGGAACGACTGCCAATCCAACAAGTCCGGCTGCATCAACTGACTTTTTAAATTTAGGAAATGTCACAAATGTTGCGTTGGCTTTGTTTGTGCTTTTTGGTATTCAAGCTTTGTTTTCTTTTTTTAGGGTGGTTATTTTTAATAATGTTACTGAAAACTCTCTTCGTGATCTACGAAATGATGCTTTTTCGAAAATGGTTTTTATGCCAATGGATTTTTTTAATACGAATAAAGTAGGGGAACTAACGAGCCGTGTTTCTTCTGATATTACCCAGATTCAAGAAACGTTGCGTACGACAGTCGCTGAATTTTTTCGGCAAATTGTTATAATAGTAGGGGGTATTGCATTTTTGATTTTTATTTCTTGGAAGTTAGCATTGATTATGTTGGCTACTGTACCGGTTATGGCTCTTATTGCTGTTTTCTTTGGGAGGTACATCCGTCGCTTAAGCAAGGAAGCGCAAAATTTCTCGGCTCATTCCAACGCGATTGTGGAGGAAGCTCTATCTGGAATCGCCAATGTTAAAGCGTTTACAAATGAACATTTTAATATCAATCGTTTCCGTAAAAATACGCAGGAATTAAGGGATTTAAATGTTCGAAGTGGTGTTTGGAGAGGATTGTTCGTTTCATTTATTATTTTCTGTCTATTTGGTGCAATTGTCTTTATTGTTTGGCAAGGATTGCTCATGACTCAAGGAGCTAATCCTGAGTTATCCAAGGAGGGGTTCTATCAATTTGTATTGTTTACCATTATGATGGGGGCTTCCGTAGGATCTTTGCCGGATTTATATGCTAATATTCAAAAAGCCATAGGTGCTACAGAAAATCTGATGGAGATTATCAATGGGAAGAGTGAGCTAGAATTGCATGTTGGAACTCAAAAAAATGAAATTTTAGGACAAATTGAATTTAAAGATGTCCGTTTTGCTTATCCACAACGTAAGGACATGGATGTCCTAAATTCTATTTCATTCAAAATAGAACGGAATCAAACTTTAGCGATTGTTGGTGCAAGTGGCGCTGGTAAAACAACCATTACTAATTTATTACTCGGTTTTTATGAGGCCGACAACGGCAAGGTCTTAATTGATGGTGTTTCTGTTAGCGACTACGATTTAAATTATTTGCGTGAAAATTTAGCCATCGTTCCTCAAGATGTATTGCTTTTTTCTGGTAGTATTCTAGAAAATATTCGCTTTGGATTAACAGATGCAACCGACGACCAAGTAATTGTGGCTGCTAAGCAAGCGAATGCTTGGGAGTTTATCGACTCGTTTCCTGAAGGACTTCAAACGGAAGTGGGTGATAGGGGAATCCAATTGTCGGGTGGACAAAAACAACGGATTGCCATTGCGAGAGCGCTCTTGAAAAATCCTTGTATATTAATTTTGGATGAGGCAACATCTGCCCTGGATTCTGAATCCGAGAGATTAGTTCAAGATGCACTAAGTAATTTGATGAAGGACCGAACTTCACTTGTTATTGCTCATCGTTTGTCTACTATTCGTAAAGCAGATAAAATTTTGGTGATGAAAGATGGTCGAATTGAAGAGGCTGGAAATCATCAAGAATTAATGGAATTAAAAGGTAATTACGCTAATTTAGTTAGCTTGCAGTTGTTAGATAATTGATGTATTACTTTTTTGAAAAATAAACTATGTTAGTCGAATCCATTTCTCGAACTGAAGCTGCTTGTTTTTCTAATCAGCAAATTCAACTGGCAGAAAACCAAACCGATTTATCAACCTTTCTGAATCGTCCGTTTTCCTTAGCTAATTTTCAAGAACAAATACTTGAAAAGAAAGCACAATACACAAGTCGTCATCGTGAGGTTTTATCAAGGGGATTGAAAGTGCAATATGAGGTTGTAAAGCCGCATGAAAAAGTAGCTCAAGCTTTGCACCAATTGTCATTGGAAAATACTTTTACTGTAACTACAGGTCATCAACTCAGTCTGCTCACTGGCCCACTCTATTTTATTTATAAAATATTGCATGTTATTAAACAATGTGAGGAATTGAAAGTGACTTATCCATCAAATAATTTTATTCCTGTTTTTTGGATGGCTTCTGAAGATCATGATTTTGAGGAGATTAAAGCAACGGCTGTTTTTAATCAGGCTTTGAGTTGGGAGGCAAAGGAGTTTGGTGCAGTAGGGAGATTTTCTACCGTTGGGTTGCAGGAAATCATTGGGGAACTGAAAAATATGTTTTCCAATCACCCGAATGCAAGTGTTTTTTCCATGTTGGAAGCTTATCAAGGCCCAACTTATGGTGTGGCATTCTTTCGTTTTATTCATGAGCTATTCGCTGATTTCGGCCTGGTGATTTTAGATGGTGACAATGCTATTTTTAAAGAGGCATTTGCTCCAATTATTGAAAAAGAATTAGAGGAACAATTTTCTTTTCAAGCGGTGCAAGAAACTTCGATGGAATTGAATAAGCGAGGATTGAAAACGCAAGTGAATCCTAGAGAAATTAACTTGTTTTATTTGTCGCCCAATAAACGTGAACGCATTATTAAGAATGATGACCATACTTTCTCCGTAGGAAGTATCTCATTTTCTAAAGGTGATTTATTAAATAGGCTGAAAGAAAATCCGCAGGACTTTTCCCCGAATGTGATTTTAAGACCTGTTTATCAAGAATTTATTTTACCGAATGTTTGTTATGTCGGTGGGGTGGGGGAATTAAATTATTGGCTGCAGTTAAAAGGTGTTTTTGAAAAAGCGAAGGTGGTTTTTCCCCTCATTCAAGTTCGTTCAAGTATGTTTTACCTCGATAGCGCCTTGGTGGATAAAATAGATGGCTTAGGCTTATTGTGGAAAGATTTTTTCAAAGAAAAAAACCAACTTGTAAAAGAGTTTGTAAATAAAAATGGAGAAGCAGCTTTTGACTTTTCACTTCTAGCGTTAAAATTTAATGACTTGAAAAGTATGATTTCTAACATTAGCGCTGAGCACGACACACAGTTATCTTCAGCAATTGGGGCCGATGTTGCTAAAATGGAAAGTTTACTTGAAACGATAAAAAATAAAAAGTGGCGGGCTGAAAAACAAAAACATGAAAAAGCCATTAAGCAAATCGAGCAAATAAAGGAACGATTATTTCCTAAGGGGTCTATGCAGGAGCGTTCCATGAATTTTTTCCAAATTTGTCCGGATGGAAACGTGAGCGAAAAATTGCAGGTAATTTATGAGGCCATCGATCCTTTTAATTCGAACATTCAATTAATAATTGAAAGAAAATGACAAAACAAAATAACATTCGTGAGGTATTGGCGAATCATCCTATCATTCCGGTAGTAACTTTTAATAGCTTAGATGAGGTAGATGCCAAGATTAATACGCTATTAAAAAATGATGTGAATTGTATTGAAATTACGCTGCGAACTCCGGTAGCTTATGATGCTATTCAAAAAGTGAAAGAAAAGTATGGAAATGAAATAACCGTCGGAATGGGCACGGTGGTACTTGAAGCTCAAATTCATAAAGCCATGGAATTACAGGTTGATTTCATGGTAAGCCCTGGTTTGCATAGTGGCTTGGCCCAACAATTAATGGATAGCAAAATTGCGTTTATTCCTGGGGTAGCCACACCAAGCGACATTATTAATGGCTTGCAATTCGAATGGGATACTTTTAAGTTTTTCCCCGCATATTTATTTGGTGGAGTAGAGGCCTTGAAAACATATGGACAGGTTTTTCCGCACCTGAAATTTTGTCCGACCGGTGGACTTACCGAAGAATCGTATCTAGATTACTTAGCCTTGGAAAATGTCATTTCTGTGGGCGGCTCGTGGTTGAAGTAAGGCTAAGTACCTTTCAATCAAAAATAACACCTGCTTTTTTAACACTGTTCTTGATTATGGGGAACTGTAGTCCAAATACCACATTGAATTGTGTCCACCAAAAATGTTGCGATGCTCGATCTTCTTCGTTCATTGTAGTTCGAATGTCTGGCATGCTGATAAATCCGCCCTTTAACTCACTTTGAATAAATAGGTACTTGAAAAACGTAAGGTTAAGTGCAGCAACACCACCAAAACCAAAACCGGATAAATGAAATTCATCGTATCGCGGATTATTTAACAAAGTGGTATTTGTTTTAGGGACTAATACACCAATCCCCAATCCTTCATTTACACTTAATTGAAAGTATTTCTTGTTGATTAATATGTCGGATCGCCTAAATTCTGAATTAAGGTAATTCAAGCCATCGGTATGTTCAAAGAGTAAAAAATTGGGTTTGATAACAAATGATTGTTGGTCATAGTTGCCATCGTAACTTGTTCCGCTATTTGCGATGGATCCATCTATGGTAGAAAGTTGATTCGTCAACATGACATATTTCATGTGATCGGCACCCAAAGAAACTTGATAGTGCTCGTTGATGTAATAGCCCATCCGAAAGTTGTATTGGGGTATCGTAAATTTCGTTAAGCCAAAATAGACTTTTGGGTCAAAGGCAGATTGACGATCGTACGCTTTTACATCACTTAGGGTAAAATCATAAGAATCTCCGGTAAAATGTATGTCGCTTTTTGAAAAGGCACCACGGTTCCACCCCCAATAAAAATAAAAAGTTCCCTTTTGACCCGCTGTTGATTTTATCGAGCTTTGAAGGTCCTGTGAAAACAAATAGGACTGATTTATTGCGAAAAAAACAAGGGTGATTATGAGCACTTTCATACTGCAAAATTAAGTAAAATCAATTTGTTGATGATTAATTAAGTTTATGGATTTTTTTGTTACATTTACAACATGAAAAGAATAGTGACTATTTCGAGTATTGTATTGGTTTTTATGATGCTTTTTTCCGCATGTTCTTCTAGTAAATCATGCACGTGTTCAAAGGTTTCATCTCAAATTAACTAACAAGTATGGAAGTTTACATTCCAATAGGCATTATTGCCCTTATTTTTTTCAGTTCGTTCTTAACAGTTTCACAAGGTAGCATCGCAGTTATTACTCTTTTTGGGAAATATCAGCGTGTATTAATGCCGGGTTTACGTATGAAAATTCCGATTTTTGAAAAAGTATACAGGCAAATTTCAGTACAAAATCAAAGTATTGAAATGGAATTTCAAGCAATTACTATTGATCAGGCAAATGTATACTTCAAAAGTATGTTGCTTTATAGTGTTATGGATGAGCAAGAGGAAACCATTAAGAAAGTGGCCTTCAAGTTTATCGGTAATAAGGATTTTATGCAAGCCTTAATTCGTACGATTGAAGGGTCTATTCGATCGTATGTAGCCAGCCAAAAACAAGCAGAAATTCTTGGTTTACGCCACGAATTAGTGGATAGCGTTAAAAATCAAATCGATCATACACTTGAAATGTGGGGTTATCATTTGATTGATCTTCAAATAAACGATATTACTTTCGATCAAGCGATTATTGAAAGCATGAGCCGAGTGGTTGCATCCAATAACCTAAAAGCAGCAGCAGAAAATGAAGGACAAGCGCTTTTAATTACAAAAACAAAGGCCGCTGAAGCAGATGGTAACGCGATTAAAATTGCGGCATTAGCTGAAAAAGAAGCGGCTATGTTGCGTGGTCAAGGTGTCGCACTGTTCCGTCAAGAAGTGGCCAAGGGTATGTCTGAAGCGGCTGAACAAATGCAACAAGCAAATCTAGATACGAATGTGATCCTTTTTTCTATGTGGACCGAAGCAATCAAAAACTTTGCTGAATACGGAAAAGGCAATACGATTTTCTTAGATGGTAGCGCTGAAGGAATGCATAAAACGATGCAGCAAATTCAAGCAATGCTAAGTAAAGATAAGAAGTAAAATTTTTATTGTAGAATAGATGAATCTCCGTTACGTTTTTTTAGCGCTTGTTTTTAGCCATTTTTCCTTTCTCTTTGGGCAAACGGAATTGGAAGTGATGCAACAACAACTTGTTGAAATTAAAAAGAAGGAAACTGAAATTGCTAATCAAATTGAAGATATAAAGCTAAAAGCATCTATTGTTAAACTAAATGAGATTGGTATTCCAATAAGTAAAAACACATTGGATATTGCCGAACATTCAGCGATGATTCTTGGATTTGATTGTGATTCGAAATTAGCCGCTTGGGCATTCCACGTGCTAAGTCCTGATGTCCTTATTGGTGGTGTTTCAAGAACAAACGACTTTCGAAGAGACAGTTTAATCGAGTGCGGCGATGGTGTTGAGCAAGATTATTTTACCAAGAAACTGCAGGATGACGGGACGTACAAATTTGAAAATTTTGGGTTTGATCGAGGACATTTAGCGCCATCTGCCGATTTTCGTTGGTCGCAAAAGGCCTTGAGTGAGTCGTATTTTTATAGTAACATGACACCCCAAACACCAGGTTTTAACCGTGAATCATGGGCTGAAGTGGAAGATTTAATGCGGCGAATCATGGCGAATACCCCAAAGCCTTACTATATTATTACAGGGCCTATTTTGGATAAGAATCTTCCTAAGGTCGAAAAAGGCGTGAATAAATTGCCTATACCCGGGCTTCACTACAAAATAATTGCTGATTTAAATGCGGAAAATCCCAAAGGGATGGCTTTTCTTATGCCAAATAAAAAATGCGATATGCCGCCAAGTGCTTACGTGGTTTCAATTGATAGCATTGAAAAATTAACAGGACTTGATTTTTTCTCTAAAATAGATGCCGTTACCGCTCAAAAAATAGAATCAAAAGCTGATTTTTCGCTGTGGAACGCGCAAACTAAAGAGGGCGACGTCGAACCGCTATATGTTTTTGATTTACCCAAAGGGCATTTTAATACCGCTCAAGCGCTTTCTAAAGTAGGTAGTAAAGTTTCAATTATTGGAAAGGTGGTGAGTGCTAAGTTCGCAGCGAAATCACAAGCTACTTTCTTGAATTTAGATCAGTCCTTTCCGCATCAACTTTTTACCGTAACCATTTGGAAGGATGCTAGGCGTAATTTTAGTTATAAGCCAGAAGTAGACTTGGCCGGTAAATATATCGTTGTAACGGGATTAGTTGAAATTGATAAAAATGGACTCCCTGTCATTAACGTGACCAATGAAAAGCAAATTCAAATCTGGGAGGAGCAAGATTAATCATTTTTTTTATTGAATTTTCTGAATAAATAATTTTTTGTTTGTGTGTTTTAAACAATTGTTTAAATAAAGTGTTTAAATTTGCAAACCATTATTATTAAATGTCAACTAGCGTATCCACGGAAGAAAAAATGAAAGCGGCAGCCAAGCTTGTTTTCATAGCGAAAGGATTTTCGGGGTGTACTTCTCGCGAAATTGCCAAAGAGGCGGGGATGAATGTGGCGCTTGTCAACTATTACTTCCGTTCTAAAAATAAATTGTTTCAACTCATCTTTCAAGCGGTCATGGATGAGTTTTTTGAATCCATGGTAAGTGTGTTTTCTTCAGATCTTTCCATTAAAGACAAATTGAAAATATTAATCGAACGGGAATACGACTTTCTTTCTAAGTATCCTGAAATCCCCCGTTTTATTATTAATGAATTATCACGGAAAAATAATGATGTTTTGACTGTGACTCATATTTTACCTAAAATATATAATACGGGTGTGATTACTCAGGCGTTGGAGGCTCAGAAAAAAGGGGAAATGAGAAAAGTTGACATGGTTGGAATTACTCTATTGGTGATTTCGAATTGTCAGTATCCATTTATGGCGAAACCGCTTATTCAAAATCTGCATAGTTTGTCAGATGAACAATATGTCAAGCATGTGGATTCTTATAAAATTATGGTTTCTGATATGATAATAAATTATTTGTTTCCGAATGAAATTAAAACTATTTAAAATAATAATTATGAAAATTATAATAATTGTAATCGCCACCTGTTTGGTTTCATCAAGTATCTTTTCTCAAGTACTAGATTTAGCTGCTTGTTTAAAAATGGCAGATACAGCTAATACCAACATTCGTAATGCTCGATTGGATATCGACCTGAATACTATTCAGAAAAAAGGGTATTTAGCATCTCGATTACCTAAACTTACAGCAACAGGCGATTATAGATATAATGCGATTATCGCTGGACAGGTTGTTCCTGCTGAATTTTTTGGAGGGCCTCCAGGTACGTACTCAACGGTGCAATTTGGCGTTCCATTCAATCTTTCAAATAGTATTCAGCTTACCCAAATTCTGTACAATCCTCAATTGAATTATGGATTTGCGGCTTTGGATATTAATCAAAAAATTGTGGCGGCACAGGAGCGTTTGATGCAGCAGGACATTAAACAGCAAGTTTCCAGCACCTATTTTAACCTTCAAGCGATTGTAAAACAACTGGAATTCGTTGAATCGAATATCGCTAACTTAACTAAATTAATTGCTAACCTTCAAAAATCTTATGAATTGGGTTTGGTCATTGAAACGGAAGTGGATAAATTAAAAATTAGCCGTTTAACGCTTCTAAATAGTAAACTCACTATGGAAGCCACTAAGACTCAATTAAGTTCGCTATTGAAAATACTCATCGGTGTTAATTCGGATAGCTCATTGAGCTTAGTAAGCGATGAAATGATGGAAAACACCATTTTAGTTGATCAAAATAACATCAATCATCCGGAGCTTGAATTAATGGCAGCGCAGAAAGAAATGAACGCGGAGGAAAGAAAGGGGACAAAGATGGCGTATTTGCCAAGCGTTTCATTTTATGCTTCGTACAATTACGCTTATAACATTAAGCCAAAAGATGATTTTCGTACCGGTATTAATTCTGCTTTTCTTGGTTTGCATTTAGATTGGACCCTTTTTGATGGTTTCGAAAAATACAACAAGCAAAAAATGAATGCTTTAAACAAGGATAAACTGGAAAATCAGGAAGTGTTATTGACAAAGCAGTTAGCGCTTCTTACTGAAACTGCAAAAAATCAAATTGATGTTCAGGCGAGTTCACTGGAGACGGCCAAAGAGCAATTAGGCCTTGCCAATAAAGTATATGTGCAAACACAAGCCCAATTTACTGCTGGAACAATTAGCAGCAACGAGTTAATTCAAGCTGAGAACGGTCTTCAGCAAGCCCAAACAAATGTAGTGGCGGCTTACATTCAGTTAAGACAAGCAGAATTAGCTTATTTGAGATCAATAGGCAGTATTAAATAAATAGAATTGATTAATTAAATTAAAGTTTAACATGAATAAAAGAGTCATCACAGTTGGTATCATTAGCATTGTTCTTATTTCCCTTTCCGTTTTTCAATTAATGAAAAATAAAAATAAGATTGCTAAAGAAATTTACATTCACGACACATCAACCCCAATTTTGGTAGAAGATGGGCGTGCTGAAGTTCATACTTTCGATAGTCAGTTTTCGTTTCTAGGGACATTCGAGCCTAACCAAACTAATCTAATAGGTTCGGAGGGACAAGGGAAAATAATAAGCCTTAATGTGCAAGAAGGTCAGTTTATAAACCAAGGAGCAATCTTATTGCAATTAGATAATGATATGTTGCAATATCAACTTGAAAATTTGGATGTTTCTATCGAAAGTCAGTCCAATGATTTGGACCGGCTTACTATTTTGGCAAAATCTGAAGCGGTACCAGCAGTGCAATTGGAAAAAGCAAAATTGGCATTAAAATCTTCTCAAATTCAACGAAAGCAAGTATTAAAACAATTAAGTGGAAATGTATTGAAAGCCCCATTTTCAGGTATTGTCACCAAAAAACTAGTCGATTTAGGTTCGGTGGTCGGTATGGGAACACCTGTTTTTGAAATCACCGATATTTCTCAATTAAAATTAACGGTAAGTGTACCAGAAAGAGACATTCAAAACTTTGTGCTTAATCAGCAAGTCTCGGTTAATGTGGATATTTTTCCAGGAAAAAGTTTTTCAGGTAAGGTATCACTGATTGGTATTCAAGCGGATAAGATGCATAATTTTAAAGTGCAAGTATTGGTTGCGAATACCAATAAAGAATTGCGCTCAGGTATGTTTGCTACTGCCCGTTTATTATCTTCAAATAGCGTAACGGTCCTTTCTGTTCCTCGTAAGGCCTTGGTTGGATCCACTAAAAAACCTGCGGTGTATATTATTAAAGATGGAAAAGCAGCGCTCACTTATTTTACAGCAGGAACCTCAGATGGTGATTATATCGAAGTCATCAATGGCCTAACTAAAGATGATCGCATCATCCTTAAAGGTCAGGTTAACTTAACGGCTGGATCTCCAGTTAAAACATTGAAATAACACCTAAAATGACATTAACAGAATTATCGATAAAAAGACCGTCTTTTATAATTGTCCTCTTTACCATTTTAATTGGTGGTGGGATTTTGTGCTATAAGCAGTTAAGTTATGAATTGCTGCCTGATTTTTCTCCGCCAGTATTAATGATAACCACCACTTACCCGGGGGCATCTCCTAAAACAGTAGAAAATCAAGTCTCCAAGCCGCTCGAAGATGCCTTAAGTGGATTGGAAAATATTGCAGAGGTTACCTCTTTCTCCTTGGATAATGCATGCGTGGTATTGCTTGAATTTACAGCATCTGCAAACATGGATAAGTCAATTCAGGATGCCCAACGAAAAATAAATAACGTCGAAAATAAGTTGCCCGAAGGAGCCCTTAAGCCCGTTATTACTAAAATAGAACCGAATGCTTCGCCTGTGCTTCAAGCAACTGTGGTAGCTACTAAAACTTCCGATAGGGAATTAATGGCCCTCATGGAAGATCAAATTCTACCGCAAATTAAGCAGACAAAAGGGGTAGCGCAAATTCAAATGATTGGGGGTGAAAACCGCGCCTTTAGAATTAATGTCGATAATGAAAAATTGAAAACAATGGGCCTGACCTTATCTTCCATTAATCAGGCCATTGCGGGAGCTAACGTAGAATTTCCGACCGGAAAGGTTAACAACGATAATGACCAATTTACCGTTCGTCTTTCGGGGAAGTTTATTTCTATTGATCAATTGGAAAATCTCATCATTTTTTCATCTAGTTCTTCCTCCATTCGCTTAAAGGATGTGGCTGAGGTGCTTGATTCGGAAATTGATAAATTAACGATTTGTCGCTTAAATGGGGTGAACGGTATTGGACTCCGAATTAGTAAACAAAGTGACGCGAATGCGGTGGATATGGCGAACGCAACCAAAGAAAAATTGAAAGCTATAGAAGAAAAATATAAAAATATTGGCCTTCGTTTTACCATAGCCACCGATACTTCCATTCCTACTTTAGAGTCTGTTGATGCGGTAATTCATGATTTAGAAATTGCTATTTTTCTTGTTGCACTGGTTATGCTGATGTTTTTACATACGCTCCGAAACGCAATCATTGTTCTTATTTCTATTCCAGCATCCTTAATTTCAACCTTTATTGTGATGTACCTGCTGGGTTATACCCTAAACCTTATGACCCTTTTAGCGATGTCTTTGGTGATTGGTATTTTGGTGGATGATTCGATTGTGGTACTTGAAAATATTTACCGGCATTTAAAGATGGGAAAAGATAAGAGAACAGCAGCGTTAGATGGTCGAAATGAAATTGGTTTTACAGCACTTGCTATTACCTTGGTTGATGTCGTTGTTTTCTCTCCAGTTGTTTTTATTGACGGTATTATTGCTGATATTCTTCGTCAGTTTTCTGTGGTAGTCGTGGTGTCTACACTCATGTCTTTACTCGTTTGTTTTACCTTAACCCCTTGGCTGGCATCTCGTATGGCTAAGGAGGTTGTCTTAAATCCAAAAAATTGGTTTCATGCGATTTTGGCCTGGTTTGAAAGAAGAGTTCTCGCTTTTACCGATGCTTACGTTGCGCTAGTGGCTTGGTCCTTAAAACATAAAATAATTATGGGTTCAGCAGTTTTACTCATTTTTATTGCGAGTTTCGGAACAATGGCTCTTGGTATTGTTGGTCAAGAATTTGTTGCGCAAGGTGATCAGGGGAAATTTATGCTTAAACTGAAATACGATAAAAGCACCACGTTTAAGGAAAATAATGCGACAACACTCCAAATTGAACAGCTCATTCTGGACCAAAAAGACATGGTGGATATTGTGTTTGCTAATATTGGAGGCCCAAGTTCTGGCATGGGAGCAGCGGCTTTTGGAGTTGAAAATAAATCAGAGCTGACGGTTAAACTCAAAAAAGACAAACATTTAACCTATCCGACAATTCCTTACATGAACAAGATTCGTAAGAAAATTGAAGATAAATTTCCGGGAATTGAGGTCAAAGCCATTAATATGGGAATGATTGAATCGGAGGAAGCGCCTATCGAAATATTTTTATCTTCTGATGACAGTGAATTATTGATGAAAGAAGCAAGACGGATAAAAGGCGTTTTATTAGCCACGAAAGGGGCAAAAGATCCTGTTATTTCAACAGATGATATTACCTCAGAAATTAGGATTGAACTAGATCGCGAAAAAATGGGCCAATTAGGTTTGCCAATTGCTGTTGTTGGTATGCAGTTGCAAAATGGACTAACCGGGAATGATGACGCACAATTCGATGTCAAAGGGGAGGAATATGCAATAAAAGTGATGCTAGACAAAGCCAATCGAGAAAATATTGACGATTTAAAGCAAATTCCTTTTACTACTACTGATGGAACACAAGTTCTTTTAGGTGAGTTTGCCACGCTTTCAATTGATAAAGCAAATGGAAGTTTAGAGCGAAAAAACCGAATTGCAAGTACTACGATTCGTTGTTATGTATTAGGTACAGCCGCAGGGAATGTGGCCAGCGGATTAGATAAATATTTAGAGAAATCACCATTGGATAAAAATGTAAGAATGTTATGGGGGGGAGAAGTTAAGCGGCAAAAAGAATCCGTTGGCTCATTAGGAACCGCTATGGGAATTGGTCTCATCTTAGTGTATTTAATTATGGTGGTTCTTTATGATAATTATGTGTATCCATTTGTTGTCCTTTTTTCCATTCTTGTTGCGCTAGTAGGAGCTATTCTTGCCTTGAATCTCTCAGCTTCTAGTATGGGAATTTTCACCATGCTTGGCATGTTAATGCTACTGGGTTTAGTCGCCAAGAATGCCATCCTTATTGTGGATTTTACCAATAAACTTAAAGAAGATGGGAAATCAACGTATATGGCCCTTCTAACAGCTGTTCGGGAGCGAATGCGTCCAATTTTAATGACCACTATTGCCATGGTGATTGGTATGATACCAATTGCATTCGCAACAGGAGCTGGTGCCGTTTGGAAAAATGGATTGGCATGGGTACTTATTGGGGGACTTACTTCCTCGATGCTGCTAACGATTATTGTTGTGCCAATGATGTATTACGTGGTCGATAGAATTAAAGACAAGGTGGCAGCAAGGCGAGCGAGTAAAATACACGCATAATTCCGCTTCAGCACTTAGTGCGACTTAAATCATTATTTTCTTGTGTGACAATCCCTTTTTCACTAACTTAAGGTGAAAAACAACTTTTTATGCTACCCCTTATTTACCAAAATCACCTGAAAATCGGATTAAAAACTGATCATTTCTCAGATTTTTCTTTTGAGCAAACCTATTTTTTTGGTAATAAACTTATTCATTTGAATTGGAACAGCACCTTCTTTCTAATCAATAAGTTAAAAAGAATGGAGTTAAGTAGTGCGAATAGAAATATCACATTATGGAACTAGAAATAATCAAAAAAAGTATCCTCGAAATCAGGGGAAAGAAAGTAATGCTCGACATGGATCTTGCTAAACTATACGAAGTAGAAACCCGCGTCTTGAAACAAGCAGTGCGGCGAAATATGGAGCGATTTCCGGAAGATTTTATGTTAACACTAGACCAATCCGAAATCCAAAACTTGGTGTCACAAAATGTGATACCCACCATTAATCATTTTGGAGGTGCACTTCCTTTCGCCTTTACGGAACAAGGTATTGCAATGCTTTCTTCCGTATTGAAAAGTAAAACTGCCATTCAAATAAACATTTCCATTATGCGCGCATTTGTTATGATACGGCAGTTTGCATTGACCTACCAAGAACTCAATGAGAAATTGATGGCATTGGAAAAGAAGCATAATCAAAAATTCACAGACATCGACCAAGTGTTGAATTACCTTATTAAAAAAGAACAACTGAAAACACAACAGACAACTCGCAAGCAAGTCGGGTATAAAAAATAGAAATATGGAATTAGAACAAATAAAACAAAGTATTCACGAAATCAGGGGAAAGAAAGTTATTCTCGATTTTGATTTAGCGAAAATGTATCAGGTAGAAACCAAGCGATTGAAAGAGTCTGTCAGAAGAAACATTAGAAGATTCCCTGAGGATTTTATGTTTGAATTAAGCACCGAAGAATGGCTTAGCTTGAGGACGCAATTTGCGACCTCAAGTTGGGGAGGTCAAAGGTATAATCCCTATGCGTTTACCGAACAAGGCGTGGCCATGTTATCAAGTGTTCTTAATTCAGAGATAGCCATTGACATAAACATTTCCATCATGCGCGCATTTGTTATGATACGTCAATTTGCATTGACCTACCAAGAACTCAATGAGAAATTGATAGAGTTGGAAAAGAAGCATAATCAAAAATTCACGGACATCGACCAAGTGCTGAATTACCTTATTAAAAAAGAGCAACAGCAAACACAGCAAACAGCTCGCAAGCAAGTTGGGTATAAAAAATAGAAATATTACTTAGACTATCTCAATCAATTTCTTCTCTAAAAGCTCAATCGTTTAAACTTCGGCTTGAGTAAAAAAATATTGTGCCTTAATCTGCAAACAATTTTTTATTAAAAAATCATAGAACTTCTGAAATCAAAATTTCAGTAAAATATCTTTTTTTTACTCCGCTATTTGATTATCTTAAGGTTAAAATTAAAATTAATGCTCCCTACCATACATTTAAATCGCCAACTAATTGGTTTAAAAACCTACTATTATGCAAGCTTTCCATTCAACCGGAACCTATATCTTCTTTTTTCTTCCCTCAAAAACTGCACTTGGGATTCATTTGAAAAAGCATGGGTAATAGATGAAGCTGTGTTTCCATTGGAAAATATGTTGGCCTATTTTAAAGACAAGGCAGAATTCATAGTTCAAGAAAAGAACTTAAAAAGTGTAGAATATAAGAAGTCACTGCTGAGGCCCATTCATTTCTTGGAACCACTCGATGAACTTAAAAAAGAAGCCATACAGACCTTTATTCGCTATCTAAATTCTAAACGCTACAGCCCAAATACGATAAAAGTTTATTCGGATTCTATGAGTACATTTTTACGGTATTTTTCAATTAAAAATACTACTGATATTTCGAATGACGATCTCATCGATTTCAATAACAATTATATATTAAAGAATAATTTTTCGGCATCCTTTCAAAATCAGGTGGTAAATGCGGTGAAGCTCTATTTCACAGCTATTCAGCATAAAAAAATTGATGTGGAATTAATCCATCGCCCACGAAGGGAAAAATTGTTGCCGAATGTACTGAGTAAAGAGGAAGTGAAAGCAATTTTAGATGCTCCTTACAATTTAAAACATAGAGCCATGTTGGCCATGATATATTCTTGTGGTTTGAGGAGGGGTGAATTATTGAGTCTTACAAAATTTGATATCGATTCAAAACGAATGGTCGTTATCATTAGAATGGCAAAAGGTAAAAAAGACCGAATTGTACCTTTATCTCCTAAAATTTTATACTTACTTCGCGATTATTATAAATCGTACCAGCCGAAGGAATTTCTTTTTGAAGGACAAGGGGGAGGAAAATACAGTGAAAAAAGTCTGGAAAATGTTTTTAAACAATCCTTGTTGAAGGCAAATAATAAAAAACCTGTAACGCTACATTGGTTAAGACATAGTTACGCTACGCATTTATTGGAAAGTGGCACCGACTTAAGGTATATTCAAGATTTACTAGGACACAAAAGCAGCAAAACGACTGAGATTTACACGCATGTTAGTACAAAGAACATTCAAAATATTCGCAGTCCGTTTGACGATTTATAAAATTTACACACTATATTTATATAATGAATTCTATTAAATTATTTGAAAGTAAAAATATCCGTTCCGTTTGGAATGAAGCGGAAGAGAAGTGGTATTTCGTTGTAGAAGACGTTATATCTATTTTAACAGATAGTAATGATCCTAAACAATATGTAAAGCGTATGCGAAAACGCGATATGGAACTGGCCATAGGGTGGGTACAAATTGTACCTACCCTTTTAGTTGAAACAGCCGGAGGAAAACAAAAAATGGGATGCGCAAACACCAAAGGTTTACTCAGGATAATTCAATCTATTCCTTCACCAAAAGCGGAACCATTCAAACTTTGGTTGGCTCAAGTAGGATCTGAAAGAATTGAAGAGATTGAAAATCCAGAATTAGCAATTCAACGCACCAGAGAAACCTATAAGTTGAAAGGTTATTCTGATGAATGGATTGAAAAGAGAATGCGAAGTATTGCTATTCGTGAAGAACTTACCGATGAATGGTCTCAGAGAGGTGTGAAAGGACAAAAAGAATATGCAATTCTTACAGCTCAAATATCTAAAGCGACTTTCGGTTTAACGCCATCAGAGTATAAAGAAGTGAAAAAATTAAAGCGAGAAAATCTTCGAGATCATATGAATGACTTGGAGTTAATATTCTCAATGCTTGGTGAAGCATCAACAACTGCAATTGTCAAATCCCAAAATCCCAAAGGTTTTGCGGAAAACAAGAAAGTAGCGAATCAGGGAGGAGATGTTGCCGGAAATGCACGCAAAGAATTAGAAACAAAGACAGGTGAAAAAGTTATTTCACCGACGAATTACAAAGCAGTAAAAGAAAAAAAACAAAAGAGAATAAAATAATGATTAGATTTGATAATCCTCACAAAATGAGGGTAAGCCAACCCATCTGGGAGCTAAGCCTCAAAAAATGGGGGTTATATATAAGTTATAGGCAACCTTAAAATAGAACTTGACAAGTTGAAAATTAAAATCTATATTTGATTATGCCTAAAATTGCTATTTATAAATTTCTGACTTTTTTTATTTTCGCCTACGATGCGCTTA
>Ga0247844_1000627_pt1 | contig 73413 bp, 66 predicted proteins | sample LaCtaG_FD_192421 | JGI IMG/M metagenome (GOLD analysis project Ga0247844, IMG submission 192421) | Freshwater microbial communities from meromictic Lake La Cruz, Castile-La Mancha, Spain - LaCruzMarch201714.5m_1 | ecosystem: Environmental > Aquatic > Freshwater > Lake | place: Spain: Castile-La... | reverse complement strand
CTTCGCTCAGGATAACAGTAAATTTTAGAATAATGAGTTTAACTAAGAACTAAAAACTAAGAACTAAAAACTAAGAACTAAAAACTAAGAACTAAAAACTAAGAACTAAAAACTAGAAACTAAGAACTAAAAACTAAGAACTAAAAACTAAGAACTAAAAACTAAGAACTAAAAACTAAGAACTAAAAACTAAGAACTAGAAACTAAGAACTAGAAACTAAGAACTAGAAACTAAGAACTAGAAACTAAGAACTAGAAACTAAGAACTAAAAACTAAGTACTTTAAACTACTTCCATTGGAACTTCCATAATCAATATTTCTGCATCTTGAGAAAGTGCTTTTATTTCTATATTTTCAGTGTTTGTAAATCCAATGCCATCTCGCATGTTTACTTCATTATTATTAATTAGTAAATTACCATTAAGTATAAAAATATAAACACCGTTTTCAATGTTTTTTGTTTTATATTTTGTAGTAAATTCGTTATCAAATTTACCCATAAAAAACCATGCATTTTGGTAAATCCAAACTCCTTCATCGTCCTTATTAGGCGAAAGAATTTGTTGTAATTTATTGTTTCTATCGTTTAAGTTTAGAGTTATTTGATCGTACCTTGGTGTTACATTTTTTTTATTTGGAAAAATCCAAATTTGTAAAAATTTCACCAATTTGTCTTTGTTTTTATTGTACTCGCTGTGGTATATTCCTGTTCCTGCACTCATAACCTGAATATCGCCACATTTTATTAATGTTTCATTATTCATACTGTCTTTATGCTCCAAATCACCCTCCAAAGGAATACTTATTATTTCCATATTTTCATGCGGATGTTTTCCAAATCCCATACCTGCAGCTACTACATCATCATTTAAAACCCTTAACACACCAAAATTCATCCTGTCTGGATTATAATAGTTTGCAAAACTAAATGTATGTTTACTTTTTAACCAACCATGGTCGGCATTTCCACGTGTTTCTGATTTATGTATTATTATATTACTCATAATTTATAATACAAATGTGCGCTTTTTTTTTTAATTAAAACATTGAACTATGACAAGAAAATTTAATATTTATAGAAAAGAATTATTTTCAATTTTACTTTATGATTCAAAAGAAATGCCCAAGTAGGATTGTTGTATAGTGCTGTATAACATTATTTGAAGTTTTGGGTATTTTATTAAAAAATCAAGGTGTTTATCTTTTGCTGATTTTGTGTAACTTTCAATTAATATATTTTGTGTCGAATATCAATTTCTTTGAACCTACCACCTAAATACTCGTTCAAATTTTGGTGCTTTATAAAGCAGTTTGAATATAGTTTCGTTTTTTAAAAGTAGTTCTTCAGACTCTTCTAAATTTTCAATAAATACTTTGCTTGACAATTACTTTTTTGCCATTTTCAAAATTTAATTTTACTTATCGGCTTTGGTCATAAAATGTTTTAAAAATAAAAAGTAAAGTTAGTTTTACATATAATTTAGTATTCATTTATTACAGTTTATTGAGGGGGGCTCCAAACTTAACAGATTAATTCTTTTTGTATTTAAAGTAAATGGTTACCCTCATTAAATATTAATATTTTTACAAATAATTATAAATATACACATTATATTTTTGATTTTATATTTAGTATTTGGATTGTTGTTTTCAGTTTTGATTACTTTTTTTGTACAATATCTCAAAAAAAAGCTACTCCAAATTTTGGAATAGCTTTTATATGTTTTTTATATTTCTTTATTATTTTGTTTCATATATAACTTCATTATTTCTGTATTTTTCTTTGTTTTCATACCAGTCACTATAATTTTTGCCATTTGATTGTGCCCATTCTGCAAAATTTAAATATGCTTTTATAAAGTCAATTTTTTCTATGCTGTAAGGTATTTCTTCAGGAACATTTAAAGCCCAAGGTAAATTAGTTTTCGATTTGTAATAATTGCCTTCTTTGCTATTATCTGCTTCTGTACCAAATATTTTAGAATTTACTTTCTCACTTGGTGCATAGCCTGGTAAGTGTAATTCATTTCCTCTTTCTTGGTTAATTATAATGAAAGGGTTGAAGTTAGCTGGTGTAAATTCTTTGAAAGAAACTGCTCCATTTGGTGCCTTTCCACTTTCATCCATAAATTTAACACTGAAAGAAATGGTAGTAGGTTTTGTATACTCCTCTTTTGGGTCAACATTTACTCCACTTGTTCCACCAGGATTGCCCATTATTGCATTTGCACTTGTAAATACTATGATTGTTGCTATTTTTTGATCTGCCTCTGTTCCGTTACTTGAATTATTCAACCATCCAGCTTCAGTTTTTAAACCTACAACCGAATATATCTTTTCGCTTATTATATTATTTAACATGAAACCAAAACCATTATTAAAACTTGCTCCAATTGCTCTTGGTGTTACCTCATAATTGATTTCTACAATGTTGTTATCACTATTGGTTACTGTATTAAATCTGTAACCAACTACTAAATCATTAAAGTCATAATCTCCTAATGTTGGCCATAAATCTTCAAACATCAATGTACCATTTCCTTTTTCAGGATAATAGTTATTATATGCCCTTAATTTATCGTTTGGATATGCATCGTCACTGTCCTGAACTCCATCCGAATCTGTATCAACTATTACCGACATAGGCAAGCATGAGTTTGAAGGGTTGCTCCAATAAGTTCCGGGTATTACTATTTCATCAATATTGGCTCTGTTATTTCCGCCTGCACCTATAAAACTCATCATAAATTTGTAAACGTTGTTTGAATTAGCAATTGCACTTGGAATTTGAAATGATACTGTTTGACTATTAGTGTAAGGCGAAGCAATTAAGTATGTAAATGAGTCACTTAAAAATGTTCCTTCTCCGTATGAAGCTAAAGAATTGTAAGGTATTATTCTAATTCTTACTGCTTTGTAATTCGAACTATATAAGGTTGTTCCAGTTCCACCAGTATTTTCCATTTTTACTTTTAAGGTAACGTTTCCACTTCCAGGTTTTAACCATGGAGTTTTTATCCAAGCTGCTCCGTTGGTACTTGGGTTACTCATTGAGTTACTTATTGCACTAAATCCACCTGATATTATTTGACCTGATGTGTTCGTATATCCAATTGCTCCAAATCCCCAGCAGTTTGCTCTGTCGAATGCAATGTTATTTGATGTACTTGGTGTTACTCCTGTTGCAGTACTTTCGCAATCAGTTGAAACCGTTTGTGCATTTATATTGTAATTTATAATTCCTAATATTAATGCTACAAATATTTTTATTGTTGTTTTCATTGTTGTTTTTAGTTTTTTTATTATTTTTAAATTATTCGTTAATGTCAGTTACTTCTGTTAAATAGTCAAAGTTAGCAGTATTTCCTTGAATTGATACCACTTTCGAAATAGAACCATAGCTTACTTTAATGTTTTTTACATTTTTTGGTAAAGTTAACTCAGTTGTAAATGAGTTACTCATTTCGGTGTTAGCTGTATAATACACAATTTTTTGATCTTCCGATGAAACAACCATTGTGTTTGTAATTTTTGCCAATGTATTTAAACCATATACATTTAATTTAACTAAATTACTTGTGTTCCAATCAAAGTTGTCGCTTACTTTAATTGTTTTAAAACTAGTTGCTTTGTTTTGGTTTAAACTAGGAGAGTTGTCAACTTCTTTTAATTTTGTGCAAGAGGCTGCTAATGTTAGTGCAATTGCCGTAGCAAGTATTAAATTTTTATTTTTCATTTTATTATATTTATTTCATAATAATTATTACAATGCAAGTACCAAAGTAATGTAAAACTCATAAAGTGTTGAAAATAATTATGATATAATAAACGAACTTATTTTACGACTCTATTATTTATCCCAAAAAAAAAATAAAGAACCAAAAATGGATTTTTTATTAAATTTGGGACGTATTTAAAAGTATTAAGTTTTAATTATAGTAATATGATAAAAAATTAATTTCTAGTTTGTAATATAAATTTAAATTCGCCATTCAAAATTTTAAATAAAATATAAAAAATGCAAGAAGTTTATATCGTATCAGCAGTAAGAACGCCAATTGGTTCGTTTAATGGGAGTCTTTCTAGTTTATCTGCAACACAATTAGGAGCAAAAGCTATAAAAGGGGCTTTAGAAAAAGCAGGAATAGCACCTGAAATTGTACAAGAAGTTTATATGGGTAACGTAATGAGTGCTGGTTTAGGTCAGGCGCCAGCCACCCAAGCAAGTATTTTTGCTGGAATTCCAAATACAGTTCCTGCAACACTAATAAATAAAGTATGTGCTTCTGGTTCAAAAGCAATTATGTTAGCAGCACAATCAATTATGTTGGGACATAGCCATGTAGTGGTTGCAGGTGGAATGGAAAGCATGAGCAATGTACCTTATTTATTAGATAAAGCGCGCAATGGTTATAAACTTGGCCATGGAACTTTAACCGATGGATTGGTAAAAGATGGATTGTGGGATGTATACAACGATTTCCATATGGGAAGTGCTGCCGAATTATGTGCCCGCGATATGAATATTACCCGCGAACAACAAGATGATTTTGCCATTGAATCATATACACGCGTTTCGGCTGCGCATACAGCCAAGAAATTTGATGCCGAAATAATTTCAATAGATATTCCTCAACGTGGTAAAGACTCTATTTTTGTTACTAACGATGAAGAATATACAAAAGTTAACTTTGATAAAATTAGAGGTTTAAAACCTGTTTTTGAAAAAGACGGAACAGTAACTGCTGCTAATGCTTCTACTTTAAACGATGGTGCAAGTGCATTGGTATTAATGAGTGGTGATAAAGTAAAAGAATTAGGTTTAAAACCATTGGCTAAAATTTTAGCATTTGCCGATGCTGCCCAAGCACCTGAATGGTTTACAACTGCGCCAGCTTTAGCAGTTAACAAAGCTTTAGCAATTGCAGGTATTGATATCAATGAGGTAGATTTATTTGAACTAAACGAAGCATTTTCGGTAGTTGGAATTGCAAATACTCAATTGTTAAAAATTGATCCAGCTAAGGTTAATGTTTATGGAGGTGCAGTAGCAATTGGTCATCCACTTGGAAGCAGCGGTTCGCGTATTGTGGCTACTTTAGCCCATGCTTTACAACAAGAAAAAGGAAAAATTGGTGTAACAGGAATATGCAATGGTGGCGGAGGAGCTTCGGCAATAGTTATTGAAGCATGCTAATTCATTTAACAATTTAGAGATTTAAAGATTTAAGATTTAAGGATTTCGAATTAATAATATTAAAAGGTTGGAAAGATTTAGTTCTTTTCAACCTTTTTTTGTTTCATAAATTAACATTATGCACCCCACGCAAGTTTATAATGTAAGCATCTTCTATTTTTTAACTGATTTTGCCGTATTTGGAGTTTAGCGCAGCGTCACTAACCATATATTTTATACTAGTTTAAACTTTGACAAAGTTTTTAGCACAAGAGTATTCGAATTTCGAATTTATTTTTTCGAATTTTAAAATTACTTAATAGCAAACACCACACTAATTTGGCAAGTAATTTTTATTGTTTTCATTTCTATTGCAGGTTCTTCTGAAATGCCATTTGAATCATAACTACCCATTACTTTCATATTAACATTAGCTCTCATGTTATTATACAAAGGAAAATACTCATTATTTACTTGCTCGTTTACTTCTAATGTTTCGCCCAATTGTTCGTTAATCGCAGTTAATAAATAACCTGCTTTTTCTTTGGCTGCTTTTATGGCATTTATTTTCAATTGCTTTTTTAATTCTTCCATTTTGCTATGGTGCGTTCGGCTAATGTATACATTGCTTATGCCTTCATCCTCTAGTCTGTCTATAAGTTCATTGTATTTGCTCAACTCACTCATTTTTAATTGGTAAGTTTTGCTTAAAAAAAACTCTTTTTGTTTGTGTTTTTTTGGAATGTAATTTCTGTAACCATAACTGCCTTCTATGGTTAGGTTTTTGGCATCTATTTTCATGGTGTTTACTACTTCGCGAAATAATTTTTCAAGGGTTTCCATTACTACTTTGTTTCCATTTTCTTTATACTCTTGTAGGGTTATAGATACATAAATTTCATCGGGTACAATTTCCATTTCGGCTGTGCCAGTAACAGCAATGGTTTTGCGTGGTGGGGTAGGAGTGGTTTGTGCAAATGTATTTATACCTAAAATACTCAATGCTAAAATAATGAATGTGGTTTTTAAAAATTCCATAATAATAATTGTTTTAATTTTGATTTAACTGATACAGATTTATAATTAAATTCATAAAAGAATTTAGTTTTTTTAAAATGCTTGTGTTTATTTGCAGCAAACATAAACCTTGGTGTTTATTTTAAAAAGAGTTTTAAAAAGGAGTTTGTTAATAAAAAAGTTATGAATAAAAAAGTAGTTACAAAGCATTTATTTACCCAAATAAGCTTATTGGTTTTAATAAATTTATTGGTTTTGCCTAATGCCATTGGGCAAAATAAAAAGCCAATTACATTAGATGATATTTATGCTAAAGGCACTTTTCAAATGGCTGGCGTTAGTGGTTTTACATCTCTTAACGATAGCCGATACTATTGCAATACCGATAACGATGATAATATTTTACGATACGAATTTGCTACAGGCAATTTAGTTGATACACTTTTAAAACATTCCGATTTGGTTTTTGAAAATACTATTTTGGCTTTTGATAATTTTGAGTTTAGTGCCGATGAAAGCAAGATTTTGTTCACTGGAAATACCCAAAGTTTGTATCGCCATTCAACCCAAGCCAATATTTTTGTATACGATAGAACAAAGAAAAAGCTTATACAACCATTTACCTATAAGGTAATGAATACCTCATTTTCACCCGATGGAAGCAAGTTGGCTTATGTAAAAGACAATAATTTATTTTACTTCGATTTGTTTTTAAATAAAGAAGAAACAATAACTACCGATGGTAAAATAAACAATATAATAAATGGTTCAACTGATTGGGTGTATGAAGAAGAGTTTGCTATTTGGAAAGGTTTTAGTTGGAGCCCCAATAGCGATAAAATAGCTTTTTATCGTTTTGATGAAAGCAAAGTACAAGAGTTTGAAATGACCATGTATGGCAAATTGTATCCAACCACAACTAAGTTTAAATATCCAAAAGCAGGGGAGGCCAATTCTACCATTAGTATTTTGGTATACGATTTACGTTCTGAGTTAAATGCCGAAATGGAAATAGGCAAAGAAGCCGATATTTATATTCCAAGAATGCAATTTACAAAAGACAACAATACTCTGGCTATTCAACGCCTAAACCGTTTGCAAAACAAACTAGAGATTTTATTGGCTAATACTAGTACCGGAAAATCGAGTGTAATTTATACTGAGGAGAATAAATATTATATTGACATTACTGATAACTTAACTTTTTTAAACGATAACAAAACATTCATAATTACTAGCGAACGCAATGGTTACAATCATTTGTATCAATTTGATTTGAAAGGAAAATTGGTAAAACAAATTACTAATGGTAATTTTGATGTAGATGCATTTTATGGCATTGATGAAAAAACAAAAACTATTTTTTATTCAAGTCCAGAGTTTATAGAAGGTAAAATAAGTAAAAATTTATCGGCTGAACGTTTTGTTTATAGCATTGGTTTAAATGGAAAAAACAAAAAGAATTTAACGCCAAAACATGGTTGGAATAGTCCTACTTTTAATAGTAGTTTATCTTACTTTTTAAATACTTGGAGCAATATAAACACACCTCCGGTATATACCATTAATAGTGCCGCTGGCAATCAATTACGCACTTTAGAAAACAATGGAAATTTAATTAAAAAATTAACTGGTTTTGAAATTGCTAAAGCACAGTTTATACCTATAAAAAACTCCAATGGCGATGATTTAAATGCATTTATTATTAAACCCGAAAACTTTGATTCAACTAAAAAGTATCCTGTAATAATGTATGCTTACAATGGTCCTGGCCATCAGTTAGCAGTTGATAGATGGATGGGTTCAAATTATTATTTTTACCAAGTATTGGCCAATAAAGGATATATAATATTTTGTGCCGATGCGCGCGGAACAGGTTTTAAAGGCGAAGCATTTAAAAAATGTAATTATTTAAATTTAGGAAAATACGAAATTGAAGATCAAATTTATTTAGCAAGTTCATTGGGTAAATTAAGTTATGCGGATGCAAACCGCATAGGTTTTTGGGGTTGGAGTTATGGCGGATACATGGCTAGTTTGGCTATTAGCAAAGGTGCTAATGTGTTTAAATCGGCTATAGCAGTAGCACCAGTTACCAATTGGCGTTATTACGATAATATTTACACCGAGCGTTACATGCGAACTCCACAAGAAAATGGCAAAAATTATGATGATAATTCTCCATTAAGCCATGTAGAAAAAATTAAAGGAAACTATTTAATCATTCATGGCACTGCCGATGACAATGTACATTTTCAAAATGCGGTAGAAATGGTGGATGCCATGGTTAAGAAAAACATTGCCTTCGATTCGGAATATTATCCTAATAAAAACCACGGAATAAGTGGAGGAAAAACTCGTTTACATTTATATACCAAAATGTTGAATTTTTGGTTAGAAAAGTTGTAACTAAATTAACTATAATTAACAATTAATAAATAAACAAAAAACCTAAAAAATATGTTACAAATTGGAGATAAGTTACCCGTATTTAATTTAATGGGTTACGATAATAAATTGCATTCTCATTTTGAATATGCCGATAAATATGCATTGGTTGTAATTTTTACTTGCGATAGTTCAGAAATTTCGCAATCGTATAGTAAAAGAATTATTAATCTTTTTGAAAGATACGAAGAAGATAACTTAGGAATAGTTGGAATTAATAGCAACGACAGTGTTAAATCGCCCGAAGATAGTTTGGAACACATGACCAAAGCGGCTTATAAATTTGGTTTGGATAAGTTACATTTTTTATATTTAAAAGATGAAACACAAGAAATGGCCAAACAATTTGGTGCACAAGTAAATCCAGAAGTTTTTTTATTTAATTCAAAACGCGAGTTAGTTTATAAAGGTGCAATTGATGATGCATGGGAAAACGAAAACATGGTAACACAAGCTTATTTAGAAGATGCAATTGAAGAAGCATTAGATGGCATTGAACCAGATTTTCCCGAAATTCAAGCAACAGGAACACCCATTATTTGGAAATAGCTTTTGATTTTTGAATGTTGATTTTTATACTTTATAATTTGTAATTCTAACTTAATCATTAAACTTCGAACAAAGTACTAAAAACTAAAAACTTCGAACTCAGAACTAAGAAACTTGAAAAACAAAGTAGTCATTATTACAGGAGCTTCATCGGGAATAGGGGAGGCGTGTGCTTATGCTTTTGCTAAACAAGGAGCAAAGATTGTTTTGGCGGCACGTAATATTGATAAATTGAACCATGTAAAGCAGCAATGTGAGAATTTAGGTGCGGAAGCGCTTTTGGTTAAATGTGATGTAAGTTTGGAAGCCGATTGTAAACAATTAATTGAACAAACGATTAATCATTTTAAAAATATTGATGTATTGATTAATAATGCAGGAATAAGTATGCGTGCATTGTTTGCCGATTTAGATTTATTGGTTTTAAAACAAGTGATGGACATTAATTTTTGGGGAACAGTTTATTGTACCAAATATGCCATGGCTTATTTGTTAGCTCAAAAAGGAAGTGTGATTGGTATTAGTTCAGTGGCAGGTTTTAAAGGCTTACCGGGTAGAACAGGATATAGTGCAAGCAAATTTGCAATGGAAGGTTTTTTAGAATCGTTAAGAATAGAAAACTTAAAAACTGGATTGCATGTTGGAGTTATGTGCCCTGGTTATACTGCATCAAATATTCGCAATGCAGCTTTAAATAAAGATGCTAAAAGCCAAGCCGAAAGTCCTTTTGATGAAAGTAAATTAATGCCCGCAGAAACTGTAGCCAACTATATTTTAAAAATGATAGAAAACCGCAAAGCGCACCAAGTTTTAACTAATCAGGGGAAGTTAAGTTTTTTATTACAAAAATTTGTTCCAAGATTTTTAGATACTTTGGTTTTTAACACCATTGCAAAAGAAAAAGATAGTCCGTTTAAATAAAAAAAGACGCAGTAAGCGTCTTTTTTTATTTAAATTATTTAACCACTAAAACCCATCTCCGTCTAATAAATTCCCCAAGCCCCCTAAAATACTTCCTTGTTCCTTTCCTCCTCTTGTTCCGTATTGTAAGATTCGCCCTGCTAAACGGCTAATTGGTAATGTTTGAATCCAAACTTTTCCTGGTCCTCTTAAAGTAGCAAAAAAAACTCCTTCGCCACCAAATAAGGTGTTTTTAATTCCTCCTACAAATTGAATATCATAATCAACATCTTTTGTAAAAGCTACTATACAACCTGTATCTATTTTTATCATTTCGCCAGGTTGTAGTTCTCTATCTTCAACGTGGCCACCAGCATGAACAAAACACATGCCATCACCTTCTAATTTTTGCATAATAAAACCTTCACCACCAAAAAGTCCTGTTCCTAATTTTCGTTGAAATTCAATACCAACTTGAACTCCTTTAGCTGCGCATAAAAACGAATCTTTTTGGCAAATTATTCTACCACCTAATCGCAATAAATCAAGCGGAATTATTTTACCAGGATAAGGAGCTGCAAAAGTTACTTGTTTTTTTCCGTTACCTATATTTGTATAAGCAGTCATAAATAAGCTTTCGCCAGTTAATAATCGTTTACCAGCACTAAATAATTTACCAAGTACTCCACCAGTTTGTTGGCTTCCATCGCCAAAAACAGTTTCCATTTGTACGCCATCATTCATCATCATAAAACTTCCTGGCTCTGCCATTACTGTTTCATTGGGATCTAATTCAATTTCTACACATTGCATTTCACTACCAAATAAACGGTAGTCTATTTCATGATTATTTGCCATTTTTAATTTTAATTATACTGCAATAATAAATCTATCATATTAAAATTCTTAGTTAATATTGTATAAATTTTTTAAAGGAAAATATATTATGAAAACGGCAATAATTGTTGGTTCAACTGGTTTAGTAGGTAGCCATTTATTAAAATTATTAACTAACAATATAAATTATAGTAATCTAAAAGTAATGGTTAGAAAACCTTCAAATAATCAAATAGGGAAAGTAAATGAAACAGTAGCAAATTTTAATAATTTAAGTTTAATAAAAAATGATTTAATTGGAGATGATGTATTTTGTTGTTTAGGAACTACTATTAAAAATGCAGGTTCAAAAGAGGCATTTAAAAAAGTAGATTATGAATATTGTGTTTCCATTGCTCAACTATGTTTTGAAAATGGAGCAAAGAATTTTTATATTGTTTCTGCTTTAGGAGCAAATAAAAACTCAACTGTTTTTTATAATAAAGTAAAAGGAGAAATGGAAGATGCAATAAGTAATATTGGTTTTAATTCTGTTTATATATTTCAACCATCTTTGCTATTAGGCAAAAGAAAAGAATTTAGATTAGGTGAAAAAATAGCACAGTTTATTTTTAAACCATTATCAAAAATTATGATAGGTAGTTTAAAAAAATATGCTGCAATAGAAAGTAATAAAGTTGCATATGCTATGAATTATTTTAGCATTAATAACAAACATGGAGTTCATGTTATAAGCAATGAACAAATGTTGAATTTATAATTTTAACTTCAAACGTAAAATTATAAAATCATTTTTCTTAACATATCAAGTGCCGAAATACTTGTTCTTAAAATAGTTCTTTCTCTATTGTCGCCCATGTTAAATTTTTTAGTTATAACTTCATTTTTACTGGCTACTGCAATCCAAACAGTACCTATTGGTTTTTCTTCTGAACCACCATCAGGGCCAGCAATTCCGCTAGTTGCAATGGCATAGTCAACATTAAATTTACTTAAAATTTCTGTAGCCATTTGTTTAACACAAGCTTCACTTACTGCTCCATCATTACTTAAAATTGTATTACTAACATTTAACTCTTGTTGCTTTATTTTATTATCATAACTAATAATACTACCAGTAAAATATTTTGAACTTCCGGGGTTTGAAGTAATTTGATGAGCAATAAATCCACCGGTACAACTTTCGGCAGTTGCCAATGTTTTATTTTTATTTGTTAAAAGTTTACCAACTACTTCACTTAACGAATCGTTATTTTCACCATAAATATATTCACCAATTCGTTCATACATTTTGTTTACTATAGTAGCAACATCATTAATAACTTCACTTTCATTGTTACCCTGTGCACTTAGTCTAAGCCTTACAGCACCAACCGATGGGAGGTATGCTAATTTAATATGATGAGGCAATGTTTCTTCAATATCAATAATTTTTTCTGCTAAATAACTTTCACCAATTGAACAAGTTTGTAAAGTTCTGTGGTATATAAATGGCAGTGTAAATTTATTTTTTATTAATGGAATTGCTTCTTCTTCAAATATTGTTTTCATTTCAAAAGGTACTCCGGGTAGCGAAATAAAAATTTTATTATTTATATCGAACCACATGCCAGGAGCAGTACCACTGCGGTTCCACAAGGTTTTACTTATAGCAGGTATCATAGCTTGTTGTAAATTTGTTTCTAGCATTTCCATTTTTCTCATTCTAAAAATACGTGTTACCCATTCTAAAACTTTTTCATCAGATACTAATGTTGTATTAAAATATTCACACATAGTTTTTTTTGTAATATCATCTTTAGTTGGTCCAAGTCCACCAGTAATAATTATAATATCACTTCTATTCTCAGCATCTTTTAAGCACGATAAAATTTGTTCTTTGCTATCACCACATGCAGTTCTTTGATATAGGCTGATGCCCAATAAACTCAACTGCTGACCAAGCCATGCACTATTTGTATCTATTACCTGACCAATTAATAATTCATCACCTATTGTTATAATTTCAGCTTTCATTTTTAGTTTTATATTATTTAAATAATTTTTTAAAATTTAATTTAGAGTAAAATATTTTTTATAAATGTATATTTTTTAATACTATTTTACATAAAATAATTTATAAATTTATTTTTTTTATATTGTTAATGTTTTACAAATCTAATAAATATTTTTTTAATATTTATTTTATAGTATCTTCTTAATACCAATAAAACAAAGCTTCTTCGTGTTATAAATAAATTCTAAACAGTACTTATTTATAACATTAAAATTTTTTATAAAAATATTTGTTTATAATAAGTTTATAAAACTATTGTAAGTTAGTAACAATAACTTTATATAAATGAAATCTTATTAAGGCTAATGATTACTGATATCTTCATTGATTGATGTATACTTGTTAACAAGATAAAATATAAAAATGATGTATAATATATAAATACATTTATTTAAACACTTGACTTTTATAACATCTATATTAACTTTGTTTTCGTAATCAAATTAATTAATAAATAAATATGGCAACAGCTAAAAAAACAAAAAAAGCAGCACCAACAAAAAGTGCAGCCCCAAAGAAAGCAGCAGCAAAAAAAGTAGCTCCTAAAAAAGTAGCAGCAAAAAAAGCAGCTCCAAAAAAAGCAGCAGCAAAAAAAGCAGCTCCTAAAAAAGCAGCAGCAAAAAAAGCAGCTCCAAAAAAAGCAGCAGCAAAAAAAGCAGCTCCAAAAAAAGCAGCAGCTCCAAAAAAAGCAGCTCCAAAAAAAGCAGCAGCTAAGAAGAAATAATTATTTACTTTTTATTTAAAGAAGCCTTATCAATTTTTTGATAAGGCTTTTTTATTTATCATTGAATGAACTTATTTAATATGATTATTTCATTACACACCAAAAATCCGAATACAAGAGACTTGAAAAAAGTTGTTGATGTTTTAAATAATAATGGAGTTGTAATTATTCCTACTGATACTATATATGCCATGGCTTGTAAATTAGATAGTAAAAAAGCCATAGAAAGAATGTGTAAGATAGTGGGTAAAAAACCCGACAAAATAAATTTCTCATTGGTTTGTTCAAGTTTAAGTCACTTAAGCGATTTTACTTCAGCAATTGATAAATCGGTATTTAGGTTAATGAAAAATAATTTACCAGGACCATTTACTTTTATTTTAAAAGCTAATAACAATGTTACAAAGTATTTTGAAGGCAATAAAAAAACAATTGGAATTTGTGTTCCTGATAATGTTATAACCCAAATGTTGGTAGAAGAAATTGGAATGCCTTTAGCTGTTACAACTATCCATCACGATGATGAAATAATTGAATACATGACAGATCCTGAAGAAATTCACGAAAAATTTGAACACTTAGTTGATTTGGTAATAAATGCAGGCAACGGAGGCAATGTTCCTTCAACTATAATTGACTGCAGTACCAATGAAATTATTTTAATTCGTGAAGGTAAAGGACTTATAGTTGAATAATATTTATACTCACAATTTATACCAACTCACTTTATGCTTTAATTTTACGTTATTTTTGTAAAGTTCATTACACAATTAAAATGTTATACACCATCTTATTATTAAGATATTAATTTATATAAATGATTAAAAAATTATATTTACTTTTTGCCATAATATTATTTACCTGTATTACTAATAATATTGTAGCGCAAGTAAAGGTTATTGGGCCTGATAGTTTAGAAATATCGGAAGAGGAAGAGGAGGAGGAAGAAAGTGAAGAGTCGGCCGAATTTGACAGTATAATAGTTGATAATAATGGACCATATTGGGATTATTTAAGGCCAAGAAATTTTACTTTCGATACATTGAATGCCCCTGCAAGGCAATATTATAATTTTTGGGATACTGTAGTAATAAATCCTTATAAAGAAGATTTAAAGTTAATGGAAGACACTGTAGTTATTCCATTGATAACTGATGGTTGTGGTTTTCATCCTCCGGCTATTGGCGACTTAAGTTCAAATTTTGGTTTTAGAAGATGGGGTAGAAGAGCAAAATTCCATTTTGGAGTTGATGTAAAAATGGATGTTGGCGACCCTGTTTACGCTGCATTTGCTGGAGTAATAAGAATTGCTAAAAAAAGTGCGGACTATGGATACATGGTTTTAATAAGACATGAAAATGGATTAGAAACATTGTATGCTCATTTTTCGCAATTAATTTGTTATATCGGTCAGCATGTAAGTGCAGGCGATATAATAGGTTTAGCAGGAAGTACAGGCAGATCGACTGGACCGCATTTACATTTTGAAGTAAGGTTTAAAGGCGAAAAAATAAATCCTAATTTAGTAGTTCATTTTCCTTCAGGTTCTCTTTTAGCAGATACATTGCAAATAGATAGAAGTTGTTTTAAACATTTGTATGAAGTTAAAGCAGCTAAATTGAAGTTAAAAATCCCTAAATATATTAAAGCTAGAAAAGGAGATACTTTATATAAAATTTCAAGAGAATATGGTGTTTCTGTTAAAAGAATTGCTAGACTAAATAAAATTTCAAAAAAGACTAAAATTAAAAAAGGTAGAAGAATTAGATTGAGATGAATTATGAATGTTGAATTATGAATGTTGAATTAAATAAATTGAAAATTAATTCTATACACTTAAAAACATATACACCTAAACACTTCAAGACCTTAAACCAAAAGCTCAAAATCCAAAAATCCTATTTCTTTACCATTGGCAACTATTGCTATTTTATGCATACCTGCATAATGTTTGCGTGTAGTTAAATTAATAAACGAATTTTTTTTATTTACTACAACAGTTTGATTTGGTTGCAATAAATAAGTACCAATTTGAAATATTTTTGCTGATTGTTTTCCATTAGCCTTTACATAATAAATATTGTATTCCAACCTTACTTGAGATGCTACTTTTTCTTGTAATTGAACACTAAAAGTAAAGTTAAAACTTTTACCAATTTGTATTTTTAATTTATCAATTTGTAATCTTAATAAATTTACTAAATGCTCATTATTTAAACCAAACAATTTTAAAATTTCAGCATTTCCTTTTTTTAATAAACCCCTGCTGGCATGTTTTAAAAGTTTATCTGTTTCAGTTGATTTATTTATATTATTCTTAACTAAATCAATAACTATTTGGGGATGGTCTTTCGAAATATCGTTAATACAATTAGCCACACTTCGCCTTACATATTCGTGTTCATCTGCCATTAAGTTATTTAAAATTGGAATAATTGGAGAAGGGTCTTTTTTAAAATCGGGTAAAGCCATAGCCCAAGGTAAACGTGGCCTTATGCCCTCACTAGCCAAACGCCTAACATGGTAATTTTTATGTTTACTCCAATCCAAATGTTGTTTAAGCATTTCTGTTGGGTATTTTATTATAAATGGCCTTACGGCAAATTCACTACTCGAAAATTGTGTAAAATGCTCCAATGCTTTAACAGAAGTTTTTAAATCATCTTGCCCATAAACTTCCACAAAATCAGGGAAAAACATGGCGGTAAAACCACTAAAACTTGGCGCAGTTTGCATTAAAACGTTAACTTGTTCTTTATAACTTAATGGCAAAGTTTGGCGCATACATTCCGAAATATGCCTCATGCGTTGCTTCAATTCTTTTTGATCCCAATGTTTATATAAAACCAGTTTTATAAATAACTCCGCATCAAACGCTGCATAATTTTCAGCTATTTGATGAGCTAAATTGGTTATAAAAGTTTGGTCGTATAAATTTTTTAAAGGTTCAGCCATGTATATTTTAGTATTGAAGTTGAATGTATTTTAAATAAAAAAACGATGTCAAAGTTATGAACTTCAACATCGTTTTTTGCTAAAAATTTTGGTATAATAAAGGATTATATAATCACTTTATTCTTTAGCCAACTAAAATTTTAAAATAGCTATTCAAATTATATGTTGAGTAAAATAAAATTGAACTTTTAGTTATTTCAATTCAATAACCAGTTAATTAAGAACCTAATTTGTATTATTGCAAATTTGAGTAGCAATTTTCTAAATAAATTGCAACATTTATTTTTTTAGTCTAACATTGAACCACCAATTAATAAATATAAAAATGAAAAAGATCACATTGTTTACAGTTGTTATTTTAGCATTTACTGCCATCATAACAAGCTGATCTAAAGACGAAAAAAAGAAAAGTAACACTGCTAATTTAACTGCTAAAGATTGGAAATTAGCTTCTCTTACAGCTAATACTGCTGGAATTATTGTAGATATATACAATGATTTAGATGCTTGTGAAAAAGATAACTTGTTGAAATTTAATACAGATGGAACCATATTAGAAAAAGCTGGAGCAACTAAATGCGACCCATCAGAACCTGATACTCAGTTAGGAGGAGTTTGGACTTTTTTAAATAACGAAACTAAATTGCGCATCATAGATGGTGACACCATTATTTATGATACTACTACTTTAAACGGCACTTCTGCTGTATTAACGTCAACTAATATAATTGGTGGCACCACTACCATCTTAACCATGTCACTTAAAAATAACTAAAATTTATAAAATAATAGGTGAATAAAGCTGCTTTTTTAGGCAGCTTTATTTTTGGAATACTTAGTCAGCTTTGATAAAGCTAAATACGCAAGACTAAGGATAGTTGAAGGTTGATTGGTAGTTATAAACTCTTTTTTCATTTTAAATCCTTAGTCAGCTTAGCTAAAGCCAAACACACAAGACTAAGGATAGTTGAATTATTATTTTGTTCATGCTATAAACATTTACTGCCTCCATTGTACAAAAACTAAAAAGGCTACCTTTTTTTAAGACAGCCTTTTTAATTTAAAACATAAAGTTTTGATATATTATCGAACAATAAACTTTGAATTGTCTCTATTTCCTAGTGTGTTTAAATACCAAGTTGGGTTTAAAACTCCACCTGAAGAAGCCCAATTAATAAAATTAAGATAGGCAACACTAAAGTCAGTTTTTTCAGTTGTAAACGGTACTGAAAAACCAACATTGATAGCCCAAGGTAAATTGTTTTCAGATTTATAATATTTACCAGCACTTACATTACTTTTATCTTGTTCTTTTCCAAAATATGTCATGTTCATTTTAGCAGTAGGAATTCTATCGGTTAAATGAAGTTCTTTGCCTCTAATTTGATTTATAATCATATAAGGATTAAATACCGAAGATGGAAAATTATCGTAACTTAAAGTTCCGCCTATTGGAGCAACTCCATTTACCAGAAATTTAACAGTAATAATAGTTGTATCGTTGGGCGATATTGTAGCTAAAGGATCAACGTTTACAAAGCTAAAACCACCTTGTGTTTGCATAATTTTATAAGCATCATCGTAAGCCAGAATATTTGTACTGGTTAAATGTCCAGCTTCCGTTCCATTTGCGTTTAAAGTAATCCAGCTTGCACCACTTGCTTTTGACCCCGTTACACTGGTAATTTTATTGGAATTAATTCCATCTAGCTGAAAAGCAAAACCATTATGCAATGAACCGCCAATAGCACGAGTTACAATGGTATAAACTACTTCCACCACATGATTAGCCGCATTAGTAACCGTATTGAAACGATAGTCAATTACTAAATCGTTAAAATCGTAATCACCGAATGAAGGCCATAAATCTTCAAACATTAAAGATGAAAAATTTGCAGCAGGATAATTATTATTGAATGCTTTGTATTTGTCGTTTGGATACTGATCATTAGCATCCGACACGCCATCATTGTCAGCATCCTGAATTGTGGATACTGAACTGTTAGTTATATTAATAGCTCCAGCTATTGAAAGTGCTCTACCTATAAAAGTAGTTCCACTATTGATACTAATTGCACCATTGGCTAATAAGTTTCCTTTAAAAGTAGAACCTGCTCCAGTAGCAAAAGCACCATTGGCTTGCCAATATACGTTGCTTAAATTTGCGCCACCTATCAATACAATGTTTGAAAGTGCTGAGGTAGCAAAAGCGCCATTTATTTTAAAAATAAAAAGTGCGTTTGGATTTCCTTGTGCATCTAAAGTAAGAGTACCGTTTAAAGTAGCGGCTGCACCCATACAATTTACATTTGGTGTTAAAATCTGGCTATTGCCCATGGTAGTTCCAATAACTAAACCACAAGTAACACCACTTAGTGAAGTATAAGCCGAACCTAAAGCAGTAGCGGCTGATACAGAATGAGCATCGGCTACGTGAATTTGTCCAATTACTGAAGGGCTTCCGTTAAATGCACCTGCTTGTGTGCCTGCATCGCCTATAATTGTTGTTGTTCCTGTATTGTTAAATGCACCTGCCGAAGTAAAAACTGCGTAACCTGCAACTGCTCCTAAATTTGGTGCTTGACCAAAGTTTGTTTTAGGAAATAATAAAATAGCAGCCGTAGCTACTAATACTTGTAATTTGTTTTTCATTTTTTAAAAATTGGTTTATATTGTAATGTAACTTTACAGCCCAGAATTGAGTTGTAACAACGATTGAATAAAACTACATGATTTGAAAAAAATGATGCAATTAAACTTTTAAATTGGTATGATAAAAGTCCTTACGTTTTTTATAATTGATACGTAATTTAAAAAGTAATTATTTTAAAAATGACTATTTTAAGTCTGTTTCTACATTTGAATTTTTGGTGTAAATTACTTTGGAAATACTTCCAAAACTTAAATTCACTTTACTATATTGATTAGGTATTTCTAATAAAATACTTTGACTTAAAGATGCTTTTTGTAATTTTTGATATAAAACCACTCCATCATCAAAAGTAAGTTTTAACACTTCTATTCTTCCATCTCCAGCAGTTGGTTTAATTGTTAAATTTAAAGAATTTGTTGTTTTCCATTTAAAATCGTTTGGTGCTTTTATATCCAATGTAGTTTTAGCTGTTGAAGCTAAAGGTGCATCTTTTACAATTTCCATTTTTTTACAACTGTTTAATCCTGTTAATGAAATAATAAACAGTACTGCTACTCTAATTAGTGATTTTTTCATTTTGTGTTTTTATTTTATATTACATTAACCTGTAAAGCATATATTTATCCATCTTTCAATAATTTAGGTAACACGTTAGTCACTAACATTTCTAAAAATAATCTGCAAATAAAATAAAAAACAATTTAATAGTTCGGTTTCATTTTGGGAGAAAATATTTCATTTTAACACAGTTAAAGCACAAAACTTAAAGAAGTTTTACATGTTATTATATTAAACGATACCAATCAAACTTATAAAAACTTGATTGGTATCGTTTGATTTTTGTTAAAACACCAAACAACGGGCAGTGTCACCCTGAGCATGTCGAAGGGTCGTGTATGGATTTTCCCGATAATTATCGAGATTGCTACCATGACATTGAATTCGTAAAGTTCCTTCTTCCGCTTTGGCAGAATCAGGTTGACGTTTCCTTGCTGTTTAATCATGAACATCATGTAATCTATTAATCGTGTTCAGACAACGAGCAGGAAAAGAGTTGTTGGTGTTACTTCGCTTAAACACCAAACAACAGGCAGCATTCGTAAATTTCCTTCACTGCGTTCAGAGGATGACGTGCCCGAACCGTTTAATCTTGAAAATCTTGTAATCTATTAATCGTGTTTTTCAACAAAATGCAATTATAGCAGATAAATTTAAAATGATAGACGTATCCCTTTATCCTCAAAGCGATGGTATTTACAATAATTTTGTTGAAGATATTTATGGAGAAGAAACAATTATACCTGAACCTAATACTAAAATATAAAAATAACATTGTTTTTGCCTGAGGTTGGTGAAAATGCTGAACTTAGGCAAAGGGAATTTATTAAATGCAATCATAAATTTGCAAAATAAAACATAAGAATGTTCTGAAAATAAAATAGTTAATACTTTATTTTATAGTTTAAAAATTAATTCAATAACTTACTATAATATAATTGGAACATTTCCTTTTTTATTTTATTATTGCACTACAAATAAATTTAAATTAAAAAAAAATGAAAAAAATAACTCTATTTACATTTGTAGTTATAGCAGCTACAGCTATTTTAGCAAGTTGCTCAAAAAATGAAACAACTTCAACACCAACTAATAATAATCCAACTGCAACAACAAATTTAACAGCAAAAGATTGGAAACTTACAGGATTAACAGTTTCTACTCCAATTGGTGAAATCAATTTTCTTGATAGTATGGATGCTTGCGAAAAAGATGATTTATTGAAATATAATACAGATGGAACAATTACTGAAAAAGCAGGTGCTACAAAATGTAACCCAGCAGATCCTGATACTAAAAATGGTGGTGTTTGGGCTTTTTTAAATAATGAGACTAAGCTACGTATTATTGATGGTGATACATCTATTTTTGACATTAATACTTTAAATAGTACAACTGCTATTTTAAAACAAACTGAAACCATAGGTGGATTTACTTCCACAATTACTATGACTTTAAAAAACAACTAATAGTTATTTAAATATATTAAAATTAAAAGCTGCTTATTAAGCGGCTTTTTTTATGTAAATAATTTTATTTAATCAATATAACATAGCAAAATAATTAAGGTAATCTTTGTCCAAGGTTGGTTTTTATTAAACTATGCGCCAAATAGGTTGGTAAAAATACCAAACATAGGCAAAGGGAATAGTTAACGGAAAGCAATCAGTTAAAGCCAAGGAGATGCTTACAACACGACTTTGTTTATACCATTCATCATGGAGCGCATCTCCTTTGTTTAACAACCCTTGTTCCGTTTTTTAACTTTGTCAAAGTTTTTTGCTAAAACACCTAACAGGTTGTTTAAACCTGTCAAGTGTGAAATCCTTTACGAATTTGTTTTTCTCCTACTTACCACATTTACCCAATTGCCTTTTAGGCGTGCGTTTATGTTTGCATTATACATGGCTTCGCAATTAACAGGTGGCAAATAAAACTTACCTAAATAACTTGCATTTAATATATAATAATAGGTTAATGTTTGTCCGTTTACAATATTAAAATAAGTATATACCCTATCATCTCTTATATCTTGGTATTGGCTGTTTGATGAAATAAATAAAGGGTTTTCGCCAAACAAACTTGTGTTTTGAATTTGCCAACCGCTAGGGAAAATAGTAGTTAATGCCATTTGCTCGTAATTACCTAAATGGCTATTATTTTTAAGTTCTACTTTGCATATAAAATCGGTACCTTGTTCTAAGTTAGTGTGGTTAATATTTTTACCTTTTAAATCCAAGTATTGAACACTCATTGATAAGTTATTCGATGCATCTTCTACTTTATCGGTAAATGGTTGGCCTCTATTAATTACTCTAACAAATAAGCTTTTACCCGAATTGTTTTCAATATTAATACTAGTTGGTTTTACACTATTAAAATAAATGTTATTTTGGTTAATAAATGCTTTAGAACTTATATTTTGTTTAACTCCATTAATAGTTATGTTATAGTTTAATTTATTTTCTTTCGAATTAGAAAAACTATAATCGGCCATGGCTATTAAACAATAAGCAGTAGTTTGGGTACTTAACCAATCGTTGCTACTTAAATTTTTACTTATTTGAATAGCTTTTTGCAAAGCAAAACTTTGTTTGTTTAATAAATTTAATGTTTGTAAAATAATGGCATCGTCTCTTTCATCGCTTCCATAACTAAAGTTCATTTCAGCATAATTATTTACATTAATTGACAAATTTTTAATTACATTTACTGCAACGTCTTTTTGCCCAACCATTGCATAAGCCGATGCCAAATACCATTTTGAAATAACATTGATATTTACATTTTCTCTTAACCTATTCATTGCACCTATTTCAGGCGAACCACATAATGCCAATGTGTATAATCGGTATGCTTGTATAATATCATTTTGCTGCGCTGTTTGGGAATAATTTTGTGCCAATTGTTTTTGAAATTTTTTCCAATTGCTTAGCAAACTATTTGGCACACTGTATCCATTTTTTTGTGCTTCTATTAAAAAATGTCCAGCATAATTACTTCCCCATTCATCGCTTATGTTTTGGCCTGGCCAATAAGCAAAACCTCCATCATTGGTTTGGAAATTTTTTAATTTATCAATTCCTGTTTTTATATTTTGTTCTATTTGTTTAGCTCTATTCGAATTCAAATCTATTAACTTATTTAATACCAATTGAGGAAATACAGAAGAAGTAGTTTGCTCAATACAGCCATGTGGATATTGAATTAAATAATCTAATCGTTTGCTTAAATTTATAGGAGGAATGCTAGAAACTTCAACTATAGCTTCACTTTTGCTTCCAAATCCAATAGGTACTATGCGAGTGGTTATATTTTTATTTGCATCAACAATTTCTTCTGTTACATCAGTAATAATAGGATTTGGATTTCGAATATCAATTTCCATTTCTTCACTTATTTTATGTAATCCGCTTATGGCTTTAATTTTAATTTTTCCAATACCAGTTAAGGCTTTCATGTTAATTTCAAAATCAACCAATTCTTCCCCTACTTTTTTAAAGTTAACAGTTTTTGAATTTCTTCCTTGTACTTTCATTAATCCGTTACATTCAATACTAACTTGCACATTTTTTATGTCATTTTCCATTGCAAAAACACTTACAGGAAGTTTTACATTTTCGTTAATACTTAATACTCTTGGAAGTGAAGCCAGCATCATTAATGGTTTACGAACTGGAACTGCTTTTTCAGCATTTCCATAAGCTCCGTTTTGCCCTGCTACTACCATTATTCTTACCGAGCCATAGTAAGTAGGAAGTGTAAATTTTAAATTTTCGGTTTTGCCTTTTGGTAAATAAAATGGACCTAAAAACTTAACTACAGGTTTAAATCTATTGGCTTTATTGTCATTTTTCTTTTTGTTTATACCTTCATCTCCTCCAATTGATAATATTCTATCCATTTGCAAACTATAAGCGTTCATTATAAAATCGTACAAGTCGTTTGTTTGAACTCCCAATGCTTCTCTTGCGTAAAAGTCTTCATGAGGATTTGGAGTTTTAAATCTAGTTAAGTCAAGTAAACCTTCATCTACAATAGCTAAAGTATAAGTCATTGCTTTTCCGTTTGCTTCGCTAATTTGTATTGATTGCACTTCATCAGGTCTTAGTACTTCAGGAGAAGTAATTACGGGCTTTAAAACGGTTTCTATATCACTTACATTTATTGGTTGAATTCCATACAAGCGAATAGGTAAATCGTTATTTACTTGTGCATGTGGTTGCAACAAACTAATGTGAACATAAGTATTTGGCAACATTTCTTTAGTAGCTTTAAACTTAAATTCTGTTTCACCTTTGGTTAAAGTACTCCAATATGTTTTTACTACTTCAGTTCCATTTTCAATACTTATTAAAGCCCTTCCATCGGCACTACTAGGTATTTTTATGGCAACTTCTTCGCCTACTTTATAGTCTTTTTTATTGGTGCTAAACGAAAGCATGGTTGCTTCTTGCTCATTGCCTCTATTTGCTCTGCTGTATGTATTTGGCCAATCTAAATAAAATGTTTTGGTGCTGCTATGGTTGGTTTTTAAATTGGTAACTATAACCATGTATCGGCCCCATTCAGGATAATTTACAGTAAAATTATAACTCCCAATTCCATTTTTAATACTCATGTTTTCATTTTTAACCAAATGATTGTATTGGCTATTTGCAAAATCACTTAAGTCTTCATCCGATCTGTCCCACCACCATCTGTATTCTATTTTATAAACTTTTACATTTACATTAGTAGAACCATTTACTAAAGTTCCATTTTTATTTAAGCAAGCTAGTTCCACTTTTATAGGAGTATTTACTTCATAATTATCGTATTCGTTTTTTAAATCAGGTAGTTTTAAACCAATAAACTCGTTGTAAGGGAAGTAATTTTCATTTGATCTATCGGTACTAAAACCTCCGCCTGGTTCAAAAACTTTTGTTATAAAACTTACATTTAAAATACCGGGAGCATTTTCACCTGCTTGCATTACTCCGTTAATATTTGCTATACCATCTTCATTTAATTGTCCATCAAAAATTCTTTCAGATTCAGCATTCAATTTCTTGGTTTCATCTTGAAAGTTATATTTTTCAAATCCTTTAAAGGCATAATCACTTGTACTAAAGTTGGCATCAATTGTAGCATTAAAATTACTTGCCAAAGCTCCATGTAACCAAGCACTACTTAGTGTTCCACTTAAGTTATTTCCTTTTGATAAAAATTTGTCTTTAAAAGTTAAGTTAATTTTTAATCTATTAGGAACAACAGTTTCAATGCGTACATTTTTTTCGAAAACAACATTACCTATTTTTACTTTTGCAAGCCAGTTTCCAGTTGTAGCATTGTCATCGGTGGTTGTAGTAAAATTATAAAAACCATTTACATTTTTTGAGTTAATATATTTTCGATGCAATTGCCCTTGTGGGTTATATAATTCAAAAGCAACAGGCACATCGGTTGGCAATGTTTTTCCTTTATCTTCTAAAATAAAATTAAAAAACAAACTGTCTCCTGGTCTCCAAACTCCTCTTTCGCCATATAAAAATCCTTTTATTCCTCTCATTAATGGCCTACCACCAATATCGAAGCGACTTAAGTTTAAAGCAGTATTTTCATCTAATCTTAAATATGCTTTTTGGTTTTGATAAGATGCAATTAATAAATATGGTTTTTGATTAAGCTTCAATGTTGCCCAACCTTGTGCATCGGTATTGGTTTTTTCAATTTCTATTTGTTGGTAGTTTAAAATAGAAAGAGTTGCGCCTACAATAGGGTTGGTTGTTTTTATGTCGTTTGCAGAAATAAATAACATTCCATTACTTCCTCTTTTTGCTATTAAAGCTATATTACTCGAAAGCACATTTTTTGTTTTCCATCTGTTACTGCTATAATAACTGTTGTGGCATGGATTGTCTCTTTCTTCCCAATCGTAATCATAGTCGTAATAATATTCATCGTATTCGCTTATGTTTTCAGTTTCATCCCAAACAGCAGTGGTCTCTAAATTATCTTCTATTGGAGTTTTTAAATTATAGTTAACAGTTGTATCTTTTGAACACGTGTAAAGGCTATATTCTTTTTTAAAAGAAATTTCTACATTATAAATAGCGCCTGGTTCAGCTTTTATAACCTGTGCCAAGTCTATTGCAAAGCGGTTTGTTCTGTTTAAATCGGTTAATTTATTTTTACCTAATAATACTTTTCTTTTAACAATTGGCATTCCTACTCTTCTTAATTCGTTAGAGCCATCTAAAGTATTTACTTGTAAAAATTGAGGAATATTTTGTTCAAACACTTTGGTTATTTTTACATCAATGGCACTTAAGTTTATTGCTTCAAAAGGAAATAAAAATTTATTGCCATCGGGCATAATAACTCCTTTTCCTATTAAATTTACATTGGGCAATTCGTTGTTAAATATTGCTTCAAAACTACCTGTAGTTTGAAATTTATTTCCAATGGTATTTAAAATTCCATCATTAATTAAAACAGTGTTATTACCAATAAATTTGGAATCAGAATATATTCTAATTTGGTTTCCAAATACTGTAAATCTTAAATCTTCAAAATTATTTACAGAAATTAACCCATTAAAATCTTGGTTAGGATCGATAGGATCAGAAAAGAAAATACTTATAAATTGTTCTTCTGTATTTTCGGCATTTACTGATAAAACATTAAACTCGCCAATGGCAGGAATTTGCATTTTAATAAAACCTTTGTTATCCGATTCAATGTCATTACCATCATAATTTATTAAAAGGTCGTATTTTACATTTAAACGTTCAATGCTATCTAAAACAAATTCGTGTGTTTGTCCATCTATATTGTGGTTCCATTTAATTTTGGAACTATTTTTTTTATCTCCAATGTATAATAATGATTCTATTAATTTTCCTTCTTCAAAATCGGCAGTATAAAAAGTACCTTTAATGCTTACATACTTATATTCGTTGGGGTCGGTAGCAATAATTTGAGTACCATTTACTTCAAAAGCTTGTTTTACAGTTTGGGTATAAAATTCAAACTCACTAAGTTCTTTTGGTAAATCTTTTATTATTTTATTTAAAAAAAACTGAATTTCATATTCTTTCCCACGTTTTAAAAGTTCGTTGGGTTTAAACTGAATTGTAAATGCGTCAATGAATTCTACTTTACCATCAACTGAAGGACTTATACTAAATAATCCTTTTGCATTATTGATTATACTACTATCAGTAACTGGTTTTGTAAGTTTAATAATAAAACCTTCGTTTCTTTTAATAATACTTGGACTAAAGGCAGAAATATAAGCACCAAAAGCTGGATTTATACTTTTTCTTTTTGAAATAGGATCGGCTTTTACTAACCAAATAATACCAATAAAAGCAGCAATGAACAAACCAATAATTAACTTAGGTGATTTAGAAATATATTTTTTCATTTTAAATAAATTGTGGTGTAAATTAAGTAGTTATTTTTAATATTTTAAATTAAGTTGATTTTTTGTTTGAATGAAATTTAAAGATAATTTTGCCATTGATTAAAAACAACGCAATATTGAATATCTTCTTTATAAAATGTTTTATAAAACATTATTTAACTTCCACATTTATTGATGTTTTACATTCTCCTTTTGTGTTTAATTTGTATCAAACATGTATTAAAAAACAAAATGATAAAAATGAATTGAATGAAATCGAATTTTGCAGAAACGAATTACTAAAAGATAATAAAGTAATAAAATACATTGATTTTGGGGCGGGAAGTAATTTATTAAATAATAAAATTAATAAAAAAGTGAAAGAAATTGCTAATTCACATTTAAAACCAAAACGAATTGCACATATAATTTATTACATAATATTAAACTTTAAGGTTAAAAATGTTATTGAACTTGGCACATCACTCGGAATAACATCAAGTTATATTGCACAAGCTTTAAAAAATAACTATAAAAGCAATGAAGTAAATTTTACAACTATTGAAGGAGTAAATGAAGTTAAAGAAATAGCTAATATACAATTTAAAAAACTTCACTTAAGTGATTACATTCATTCAATGGAAGGAAATTTTAATACAGAATTACATGAAGTATTAAAAAAATATAAATCGGTTGATGTATTTTTTGTAGATGGAAACCATACTTACGAAGCTACCATGAATTATTTTAACTTGGCTTTACCATACTCACATAACGATTCAATATTTATTTTTGATGATATATACTGGAGTAAGGGAATGACTAAGGCTTGGGAAGAAATAAAGAATAATAGTAAAGTTTTACAAACAGTTGATTTGTTTTTTATAGGACTGGTTTTATTTAGAAGTGAGCAGAAAAGTCAACATTTTAAATTGCGTGTTACTTAAATTAAATATTGGTATAATACGTTTTTTTATTTTTGAATTTTTAAAAACAAATGAAAAAACTATTATCAATTATTACAATTTTTGTTGCCATTCGCTCAAATGCTCAAACTAATTCTGACTCAACTCAAACTTTAATTTTACCAAAAGTTAAATGGACTCACAATGTTCAAACAGGTATAAATTTAACCCAATCATCCTTTTCCGATAATTGGAAAGGTGGAGGTATAAATTCAATTTCTTATGGTGGATTTTTAAATGTTTTAAGTAAAAATCAAGGAATAAAATGGAGTATAAACAGTGATTTACAATTACAACTTGGTTTTTTGGATAATGGAAAACAAACTACTAAAAACGCAGATAGAATTTTTTACGATTTAAAAGCAGGTAGAAAAATTGCAAAGAACTGGGATTTGTTCGTTTCTAGTAATTTTCAAACTCAATTTCAAGAAGGTTATTTATACGGTAAAGCAAAAGATGGTAAAGATTCATTAGTATCATTGTTTATGGCGCCAGCTTATTTAACATCTTCAATTGGGTTAGAATACAAGCCTGTTACCTATTTTTGGGCTCGATTTGGAGTTGGAACTTTACGCCAAACTTTTGTTTTAAACGATGCACTTTCGGCTAATAAAGCTTATGGATTAGAAAATGCAGGAGATAAAATTAGAAATCAAGCGGTGTTACAAGCTATTTTAAATTACGATAGAGATGTAATGAAAAATATTAACTTAAAATTTCGTTCAGCAACAAATTGGGATTATATTAGATTTGATAAACCAGGTTCAATAGTTCAAAGATTTGATTTGAACCTAACAATGAAAGTAAATAAATATATTAATACTAATATTCAAGCGGTATTACTTTACGATTATGACCAAGACAAAGATTGGCAAAGATCTCAAGTGCTTTCACTAGGCATTCTTTATAATTGGACTAGATAAGAGAATAATTTTTTGAATGTTGGATTTGAATGAATTTTTTAAAATTCAAAATCCAACATTCAAAATTCTTTTAATCCGTTGATAACTTTTTTGCATTTATAGTTGTTATCAAATAGTTAAAATTTCTTTTTCAACAATTTGAATTCAATAAAATTGTTCGATTAAATTAGCAAATTATTTAGTTATAAAATGCAATTTTCCCATTTACATGTTCATACTCAATTTTCGCTATTAGATGGTGCTGCTGAAATAGGTGGCTTATATAAAAAAGCATTAAAAGATAATATGCCAGCTATTGCCATAACCGATCATGGTAATATGTTTGGTGCTTTTCAATTTGTTGCAGAAGCTTACAAACACAAAAATGCAGACGGTACTTTAAAAGTTAAACCAATTGTAGGTTGTGAGTTTTATGTGGTAGCTGATAGAAGTAAAAAAATATTTACTAAAGATGATAAAGATAAGCGTAACCACCAATTATTACTGGCTAAAAATGCCGAAGGTTACCAAAATTTAATTAAGTTATGTTCACTTGGTTACACCGAAGGGATGTATGGCAAATATCCACGAATTGACAAAGAATTAATTTTAAAATATCATAAAGGATTAATAGCTACTACATGTTGTTTGGGTGCCATTGTTCCACAAACAATTATAAAAAAAGGAGAAGATGAGGCCGAAAAGGAATTTAAATGGTGGCTTGATTTATTTGGCGAAGATTACTATATAGAAATGCAACGCCACAATATTGGCGATCAAGATGAAGTAAATGAAGTTTTAAAAAAATTTGCAGTAAAATACAATGTAAAAGTAATTGCATCAAACGATTCGCATTATATTGATCAACAAGATGCCAATGCGCACGATATTTTACTATGTATTAATACCGCTTCATTGCAAAGTACTCCAACTGTTAAAGATTTTTCTGATGATGATGTAAGTGTAAAAGGCCGAAGATTTGCATTTGCAAACGATCAATTTTACTTTAAAACTACTGAAGAAATGAGTACTCTTTTTAGTGATATTTCTGAAGCAATAGATAATACAAATGAAATAATAGGTAAAATTGAAACTCTTGATTTAAAAAGAGATGTTTTACTTCCCAATTTTGAAATACCTTCAAGTTTTCAAACCCAAAATCAATATTTACGCCATTTAACATTAGAAGGAGCAAGAAAACGATACAGCGAAATAACTCCAGAAATTGAAGAAAGGCTGAACTTTGAATTACATACGATAGAAACAATGGGTTTTGCTGGCTATTTTTTAATTGTAATGGATTTTATTAAAGCAGGACGAGACTTGGGTGTTTTTATAGGACCAGGAAGAGGTTCGGCTGCAGGCAGTGTAGTTGCTTATTGCATTGAAATTACCAATATTGATCCAATAAAATATGAATTGCTTTTTGAAAGATTTTTAAATCCAGCTAGGAAATCGTTGCCCGATATAGATACTGATTTTGATGATGTAGGGAGACAAAAAGTAATTGATTATGTAATTCAAAAATATGGACGTAACCAAGTAGCTCAAATTATTACTTATGGAACAATGGCTGCTAAATCGAGCATTAAAGATGTTTCAAGGGTTTTAGATTATCCACTTTCTGATGCAAATTCTTTAGCAAAATTAGTACCATCAAAACCAGGAATAAACTTAGGAAGGTTATTGAAAGCGCCTTTAGAAGGAGAAAAAAGTTTAAAAGAGCAAGAGGGTTTAGAAGGTGATGATTTAGAAAATGTAAAAAAACTAAGATTAATTTATGAAGGAACAGATCTTGCAGCAAAAGTTTTAAAAGAAGCTGAAAAACTAGAAGGTTCTGTTCGAGGAACTGGCGTACATGCAGCAGGTTTAATTATTGCTCCATGCGATTTAACAGATTTAATTCCTGTAGCGGTTGCTAAAGATTCAGAATTATTAGTAACTCAATTTGAAGGTAAAGTAATTGAAGATGCTGGAGTAATAAAAATGGATTTTTTAGGGTTGAAAAATTTAACGATTTTAAAAAATGCACTTCGTTTTATTAAAGAAAATCATGGTGTTGAAATTTTATTAGATGAAATACCCTTAGATGATAAAAAAACATATGAAACAGTTTTTCAAAAAGGAAATACCAATGGTATATTTCAGTTTGAAAGTGCGGGAATGCAAAAGCACCTAAAGGATTTGAAACCAGACAAGTTTGATGATTTAGTAGCTATGAATGCCTTGTATAGGCCGGGTCCAATTGCTTATATTCCAACATATATAGCCAGAAAACATGGTACTGAAAATATAAATTATGATTTACCAGAAATGCAGGAATATTTAGAACCTACTTATGGCGTAACTGTATTTCAGGAACAAGTAATGTTGCTTTCACAAAAAATAGGAAACTTTACAAAAGGTGATGCCGATTATTTAAGAAAGGCAATGGGTAAAAAAGACAGAAAAAAACTAGATGAAATGAAAAGTATGTTCCTGGAGGGAGCAAAAAGTAATGGTCATCCTGTTGATGTTTTGGAAAAAATTTGGAAAGATTGGGAAGCATTCGCTCAATATGCTTTTAACAAATCGCATTCTGTTTGTTATGCATATGTAGCTTTTCATACTGCTTATTTAAAAACACATTACCCGGCTGAATTTATGGCAGCAACTTTAGATAATGCTTCGGGCGATATTGAACAAATTTCGTTTTTTATGGAGGAGTGTAAAAGAATGGGATTAAATATTTATGGGCCAGATGTAAATAAATCGGAATTTAAGTTCTCGGTAAATAAAGAAGGAGAATTAAGGTTTGGATTAGCAGCAATTAAAGGATCGGGAGAATCATCAATTGAAGAAATAATAAGAGAAAGGAATGAAAATGGACCTTATAAAAGTATTTTTGATTTAACAAAAAGAGTTAATCTAAGATCGGTTAATAAAAAAACACTAGAAGTAATGGCTAGTGGAGGCGCTTTTGATTGTTTTGAAGGAACTCATAGGGCTCAATATTTTTCATTAAATGATGAAACTACAATTATTGAAAAATCTATTCGTTTTGCTAACGCTGCCCAAGCTAACGAAAATGCAAACCAACAAAGTTTATTTGGCGAAAGTGTTTTAGTTAGCTTACCTGAACCAACTATTCCCCAAGCTGAAACATGGAGTTTAATGGAACAATTAAAAAGAGAAAAAGAAGTAATAGGAATTTATCTTTCTGGTCATCCACTCGACCCATATAGAATAGAAGTTGAAAAACTAACTTCTCATCCATTGATAGAATTGAAAGAGTTAAAACCTTTAAAAGGAATTGACATTAAAGTAATTGGAATTGTTTCTTCAGTTAACCATAGAATGAGTAAAAATGGAAAGCCTTATGGAAGTTTTGTTATTGAAGATTTTACTGGTTCTTATGAGTTTACTTTATTTGGTGAAAATTATTTAAACTTTAAAAAATACATGGATCCAGAATATTTTTTGTATATAAAAGGTAAAATAGAAAATAGGTGGAATAAAGAAGATGATTTTGAATTTAGAATAAATTCAATTGAAATGCTGCAAGAAATTAGAGATAAATACATAAAAAATGTAAGTCTTGAAATAGAATTAGAAAAGTTAAATAATGAATTAATAACTAAAATATTCGACAATATTAAAGTCAATTCAGGCTCAACAATTTTAAATTTTATAGTATCAAATAAAAAAGAACAAATGGCATTAAGTATGCGATCAACTAAGTTTAAAGTTGATGTAACTAACGAAACTTTGAAATTTTTTGACGAGTTGGGTTTAACATATAAACTTAATTAAAAATGGTATGCTGACATTTTGTTAGTTTTTTAAATATTGGTTATTAAATTGCAACAAAAAAATAAATTAAATAAATATAAATATGTCATTAGAAATAACAGATGCTAATTTTCAAGAATTAGTTTTAGATTCAAAAGTTCCAGTATTGGTTGATTTTTGGGCTGAATGGTGTGGACCTTGTAGAATGGTTGATCCGGTAGTAGATGAATTATCGAAAGAGTATGAAGGTAAAGCTGTAATAGGAAAAGTAGATGTAGATAACAATCCTAAAATTGCAACTGAGTTTGGCATTATGAGTATTCCTGCTTTATTGTTTTTTAAAGACGGTAAGGTTGTAGATAAACAAGTAGGAGCAGTTCCAAAACATGTTTTGTCAGGTAAATTAGATGCACAATTGGCATAAATTAGGTTTTTATAAATCAAATAAAAAAAAATCCCTTTATTTTTAAAGGGATTTTTTATTTTTACAAAAGTGGAAAATATAATTTCGGAAAACAATATACTTCAAACAGGTAATTTAGAATTGCTCGCCAAACAAGTGGTTGAAGGATTTATTACAGGATTACATAAAAGTCCATTTCATGGATTTAGTGTTGAATTTGCGGAACATAGGCAATATAATGCTGGTGAAAGTATAAAGCACATTGATTGGAAATTATTTGGTAAAACGGAAAAGCTTTATACTAAAAGGTATGAAGAAGAAACTAACTTAAGGTGCTATATTGTTATTGATAATTCTTCCTCTATGTATTATCCTTTTGAAGGAAAGAGTAAAATAAATTTTGCAGCTTATGCTGCGTCTTGTCTAATTTACATGTTAAAAAAACAGAGAGATGCAGTAGGTTTAAGTATTATTAATGATGAAATAGTGTTTCAATCTCAAGCAAAATCGAGTTCTGTTCATATAAAAATGTTGTTTAATGAGTTGAATAAATTATTGATTTTTCCAAAATCTAATATTGGAAGTAACCTATCAAAAGGAATTCATCATATAGCAGAAACAGTTCATAAAAGATCATTAATAGTAATTTTTACTGATATGTTTAGCTCCGAAAACATTGATCATATTTTTGAATCGATACAACATTTAAAATACAATAAACATGAAGTTATACTTTTTCATGTAATTGATAAAAAATTAGAAATGGATTTTGACTTTTTAAAAAGACCATATTTATTTGTTGATAGTGAAACCAATGAAAATATAAAGTTGCACAGTAGTTTAGTAGCTGATGATTATAAAAAATTGGTAAATAATTTTAAAGATGAAATTAAATTAAAATGTGCTCAAATAAAAGTTGATTTTATGGAAGCATATATTGAAAATAATTTTGATCAAGTACTACTAAAATTTTTACAAAAAAGAGAAAAAATAAAATAATACGACAAAAAATTTTTATTTCGAAAAAAATGACGTATTGTTGTGGGTGGGGAAAACGTATAAATCGACAAGAACTGTAAAAAGTTACACAAAAAGTAATCAAGCCTCGGCATTAGTTAATGAGCCAATGTTAAGTAATTATGTCAATCCCAATTCTTTACATTCAATTTTAAATTTAACTGCTAGTTTTCAAAATGAAATGGATTTAGTAAATTTAACTAGAAATGGAATATTAAAACAATCAGTTACTAAAATGGCCGCTAATTTTGGTATTACTCAAGAAAAAATTTGTGAGTTGTTACATATGAGCACTCGTAATTTTCAACGAATAAAAGACAATACCCCATTAGATATATATACCTCAGAACAAACCATTGAAATGGCTAATGTTTATTCAAAAGCTCATTTAATATTTGTTAATGATGAAGCTGTTAAACAATGGTTTCAAACTTCAAATTATGCTTTAGGTAATCAAAAACCTTTGGATTTATTAGATACTAGTTTTGGAGTAAAAATGGTTTCTGATGTACTTGGTCGAATTGAACACGGTGTTTTTTCGTAATGAATTTATTTAGGTTTGGGCTTGAAACTTATATAAATGATATAAGTGGGTATGGGGCTAAGTTGTATAGCGGAAGATGGAATAATGTTGGCAAACCAATGTTGTATACTTCTAGTAGCCCTTCTTTGGCAATGTTAGAATTTATTTGTAATGCAAGTGGTATTGCAAAAACTACTCAAACTTGTTTATTAACTATTAAAATAAATGGTAATATTAAAATAGAAGAACTAATGGTAAATGATTTACCGGAAAATTGGCAAAACGTCCCTGCTCCTGATTCCATTAAGTTTATTGGTGACAGGTGGTTGCAAAGTAATATAAGCTTAATTTTAAAAGTTCCATCTGCTGTTATGCCTGTTGAATTTAATTTTTTAATAAACCCAATGCATCAAGATTTTACAAAAATTAACATTGAAAATATTATAAAAATGGATATTGACAATAGAATTATTAAATAAATTATGATTTCATTTTCAAATATTAAAATAAATATTGGGCTTCATATAATCAATAAGAGAGAAGATGGTTATCATAATTTAGAAACTATTTTTTATTCAGTTCCTTTAAACGATACTTTAGAGTTATTAAATAATAATAAAGAATCGAGAAATACTATTAATTTTTATTCGTTTGGTTTAACAATTGATGGTCCAATAGAAAATAATTTAATAGTTAAAGCGTATAATTTATTAGCAAATGACTTTGAATTGAACGGTGTAGATTTTTATTTATTAAAAAATATACCAATGGGAGCTGGAATAGGAGGAGGGAGCAGCAATGCTGCTTTTACTTTAAAACTTTTAAATGAAAAATTTAATTTAAATTTAAATACTGTTCAGCTTGAAAATTATGCTGCAAAGTTAGGAAGCGATTGTGCTTATTTTATAGAAAATAAACCCAGTTTTGCAACTGGTAGAGGAGAAGTATTAAATGCTATAGAATTAAATTTAAATGGATATTATTTTATTTTGGTAAAACCCAATATTCATGTTAGTACTGCCGAAGCTTTTTCAAATGTTGTAAAAAGAGGTAATACTTCTGTTTCATTAAAAGATATAATTAAAAAACCAATTGAAGAGTGGAAAAATTTAATTGAAAATGATTTTGAAAAATCTGTTTTCAAAATTCATCCTAGTATTGAAAAAGTTAAAGAAAAATTATACGCTAATGGAGCTATTTATGCAAGTATGAGTGGAAGTGGTGCAAGTGTATACGGAATTTTTAAAAATGAAATTAATTTAAAAACAGAATTTGAAAGCCAATTTTATTTTAGCTGTTGGCTTTAGCTAATTGTATCGCTTTCTATAACACCATCTCTCAATCTTACTATTCTTTTTGCCCTTTTTGCTATATCTTCTTCGTGTGTTACTATAATAACAGTGTTGCCTTTTTCATGAATTTCTTCTAACAAATCCATAATTTCGTGGCTAGTTTTTGTATCTAAATTTCCAGTTGGTTCATCGGCTAATATGATAGCAGGAGAATTAACCAATGCTCTTGCAATTGCTACTCTTTGTCGTTGTCCACCGCTTAATTCATTTGGTTTATGTTCAATTCTATCACCTAATCCTACACTTTCTAACGATTTTTTTGCCATTTCAAGTCTTTCTGTTTTTGCAACTCCGGCATAAACTAATGGCAATGCAACATTTTCTAACGATGTGTTTCGTGAAAGCAAATTAAAAGTTTGAAATATAAATCCAATTTCTTTATTCCTTATTTCTGCCAATTCATTATCTGTCATAAAACTTACGTCAATTCCATTTAGCAGGTAATTTCCTTTGCTTGGTGTATCTAAGCAGCCTAAAATATTCATTAAAGTTGATTTGCCTGAGCCTGAAGGCCCCATTAAAGCTACATATTCGCCTTTGTTAATTTTTAAATCTACGGTTTCCAAAGCATTAACAACAACTTCACCAATTTTATAGGTTTTGCCTATGTTTTTTATATCAATTACTAAATTCGACATTAATTTTTATTGCAATAAAATCTATTAAAAAGAATAAAATATGTATTTTGTGATAGAAGGAAAAAGGATACTTTATTTATCTAAAAATTTTGGAACTCTAAAATAATCAGAATCTTTATCAGGTGCGTTTAGCAAAGCTTCTTGATGAGAGATTATTTGTTTGGCAATATCAGGTCTTAAAATATTTTCATGGTTATTTATAAAAATTAATGGCTCAATGTTATCTGTATTTACTTGATTCATTTTTTCAAAAAACGATATAATTTGTGACATGTCTTTTTGTAACTCAGCTTTTTCATTTTCAGTAAAATCAAGTTTTGCTAAGTCAGATAATTTATTAATAATTTCGTTATTTATTTCCATAATTATATTCTGCTAATTTACTATTTATTATATTATAAACTTGGTTTTTTAGTTCTTCTGTATTTTCAAGTGTTAAACCTTTTGTTGAAATAGGCTTATGAATTATTTGATAAGTTTTTCCAGGTTTTCCCTCCAAAACACCTTGATCTGGAAGTACTATGTTATTACCAATAATTGTAACTGGTAAAATATCAATTTGCTTTTCAATTGCCAATCTAAATGGTCCATCTTTAAACTTAATTAATTTTGGTACTTGATTTGAAATTGTTCCTTCTGGAAAAATAACTAAACTTCTATTACTGTCAAAAAAACGAGTAGCTTTAATGTATGCTTCAGCAGCTTTTCTAACATTTTTTCTATCTACAGCAATGTCTATTGTTCTAAACCAAATGCCAAACAATGGAATTTCTTCTAATTCTTTTTTTGCCATAAAACTAAAATCTAGTTGATTTAATTTTACAGTTAATGTAACTATATCTAGCTGTGAAGTATGATTTGGACAAATAATATATGGTTTATTGTAATCGAAAGGTTCTTCTATTATTTGTTTAACTCTTATAAAGCCCATAAATAATAAAAATGATCCCCAAAATCTCCTCACTTTATGACCAAATGGATATCTTGTTGGCTTGTATAAACCATATAATATGATTGGATATAAGATTAAAAAAGAAATTAAAGTGCATAATCCAAACCATATAGCAAATAATGATTTTAAAGGATTTTTAGAAAATTTGATTGCCATAATTAATTTATTGATTCCAAGTTGAAGGACTTTTACGCCAATCGTTTAGTAAAGCCAATTGTTCTGGTAAAACTATACCCTTATCAATTGCTTTTTGAATTAAAGTTGGATAATTACTTAATGAAACATATTTACAATTTGCATTGTCAAAAGCTTTTTGTGCTTCATCGAAACCATAAGTAAATATACTTGCCAATCCTAAAACCTCACAACCATAATTTTTTAATGTTTCAATTACTTGCAAGCTACTTTTACCAGTGCTCACCAAATCTTCAATAACTACTACTTTGGTATTTGGAGCAATATCGCCTTCTATTTGTTTACCCATTCCGTGTTTTTTTGCTTCAGAACGCACATATCCGAAAGGTAAATTCAATTCATCGGCAGCTAAAGCACCTGGAGCAATACCTGCTGTTGCTACTCCAATAATTGCTTCTACGCCTTTAAATTGATCATTAATAATCATTCCTAAAGCTTTTTTTATATAATTTCGTGCATCTGGATAAGAAAGTGAAATTCGGTTATCGCAGTAAATTGGACTTTTCCAACCACTTGCCCATGTAAATGGTTCTTTAGGATTTAATTTAATTGCGTTAATTTGTAATAAGTATTCCGCTACTTTTGCGGCAGTGTTTTCACTTAAATTCATATTTGGCAAATGTATAAAATTTTTATAAACGATAAACCATTCATTATTGCAGATTCTTTTTTTATTGACAATTCTTTTCCAACCTATAGTTTTGAAGAAGATTTATTCGAAACTAAAATTACCGAAGCGCTTGGAAAAAATTTTAAAGGGGTAGTTTTTAATTGTAATGATATAGAACAGGCTTTTCAAATGTTTTTAAAACATTTTATATTAATTGAAGCAGCTGGTGGATTGGTTTTTAATAATAATAACGAATTACTTTTTATAGAACGTTTGGGTGTTTGGGATTTACCAAAAGGAAAAATTGATAGCGGAGAAACACCTTCAATTACTGCAATAAGAGAGGTAGAGGAGGAGTGTGGAATAAGTGGGTTGGTAATTGAAAATTTTATTTGTGAAAGTTATCATTTATATTTTTTTAAAGATAAAAACGTTTTAAAACGAACTTATTGGTATAAAATGAAATCCACTTTTACTGGTGAATTAGTTCCTCAAATAGAGGAGAACATTACAAAAGTGGAGTGGGTTAATTTTACCAAAAGCCAGATAGAATCTTTAAAAACTTATGAAAGTATAAAGGAAGTTTTAATAAAATACTTTGGTTAAAATTTTAAACCAAATCCATATCAAATTGCTTTGCAATTTCTAGCTTTAGAATATTGCTTACTTCTTTAAAATTAATTTCATTGCCAATTTCTTTGGCAATACTGGTTACCTGTTTATCGTTAATACCACAAGGAACTATATTTTTAAAATACGATAAATCGGTGTTTACATTTAAAGCAATTCCATGCATGGTAATCCAACGGCTACAACGAACTCCCATGGCACAAATTTTTCGGGCTGTTGGTTTATCAGCATCTATCCAAACACCTGTATAACCTTCAAAACGGCCACCAATTATTCCATAATGTCCAATAGTTTTAATAACTGCTTCTTCTAATAAACGTAAGTATTTATGAATATCTGTAAAAAATTGTTCTAAATCTATTATTGGATAAGCAACTAATTGCCCTGGGCCATGGTAAGTAATATCGCCACCTCTATTTATTTTATAAAAAGTGGCTTTGGCTTGCATTAAACTACTTTCATCTAACAGTAAATTTTCTAACGAACCACTTTTGCCTAAAGTATATACATGAGGATGTTCACAAAAAATAAGCTCATTGCTAATAGTAGTTTTTAAATTGATGGGCAAATCGCGTTCTACTAACTTTATATCTACTTTTTGTTTAAGCAATACTTCTTGTTTATCCCAAGCCTGCTGGTAGTCAATAAGTCCCCAATCTATAAAATTTGTTTTAACCATTTTTAGTTGTCAGTTGATTGTTGTCAGTTGATAGTAAAAGGGAATTAAATATGTAAGTTATCGTCTATCAACTGTTAACAGACAACTATCAACTAATAGCTAATCAAGTTTTAATACAGCCATAAATGCCGATTGAGGAATTTCTACATTTCCTACTTGTCGCATACGTTTTTTACCTTCTTTTTGTTTTTCTAATAACTTACGTTTACGCGATATATCACCACCATAACATTTTGCTGTTACATCTTTTCGAAGGGCTTTAATAGTTTCGCGAGCTATAACTTTAGCTCCAATACTAGCCTGAATTGGAATTTCGAATTGATGGCGTGGAATTAATTCTTTTAATTTTTCACAAATCTTTTTACCCCAATCATAGGCTCTGTCTCGGTGAATAATTGCAGAAAGTGCATCTACATTGTCTTTTGCTAATAAAATATCTAGTTTTACTAAATCGCTTTGAATATATCCAATTGGATGATAATCGAACGATGCGTAACCTTTAGAAATTGTTTTTAATTTATCAAAAAAATCGAAAACAACTTCTGCCAATGGCATATCAAATTTCATTTCAACCCTATCCATTGTTAAATAAACTTGGCTTTTTAGCATTCCTCTTTTACCTAAACATAAACCCATTATTGGTCCTACAAACTCTGCACTACTTATAATAGTTGCTGCTATAAATGGTTCTTCTACATATTCAATGTGGTTTGGTTCTGGTAAATCGCTTGGATTATTTACTACAATTAAATCACCTTTTTTAGTGTAAGCATGGTAACTAACGTTGGGAACAGTAGTAATAACAGTCATTTTAAACTCGCGTTCTAATCGTTCTTGAATAATTTCCATGTGTAACATTCCTAAAAATCCACAACGGAAACCAAAGCCAAGCGCAGCTGAACTTTCCGGCTCAAAAGTTAGCGAAGCATCATTTAATTGAAGCTTATACATACTTTCGCGCAATTCTTCAAAATCTTCGGTTTCAACAGGATAAATCCCTGCAAATACCATTGGTTTTACATCTTCAAAGCCATTAATAATTTCAGCAGTAGGATTAGCTACAGTAGTTAATGTATCACCCACTTTTACTTCACGTGCTTCTTTAATTCCTGAAATAATATAACCAACATCACCAGCTTTTACTTCACTTCTAGGCTCCATATCTAATCCTAAAATACCTACTTCATCAGCAAAATATTCTTTTCCTGTGGCCATAAATTTAACTTTATCGCCTTTTTTTATAACTCCATCTATTATTCTAAAATAAGCTATAATTCCGCGGAATGAATTAAATACTGAATCAAATATCAATGCTTTTAAAGGAGCAGTTACATCTCCTTTTGGCGCAGGAACCCTTTCAACTACAGCTTTTAAAATTTCTAAAACACCTTGACCTGTTTTACCGCTTGCCCTTAATATATCTTCATAATCGCAGCCAATCAAATCAATTATTTGATCGCTCACTTCTTCGGGCATTGAACTAGGCAAATCAATTTTATTTAAAATGGGTATTATTTCCAATCCTTGATCAATTGCCAAATATAAATTTGAAATAGTTTGAGCTTGAATACCTTGACTAGAATCAACAATCAATAAAGCACCATCGCAAGCTGCAATAGAACGTGAAACTTCGTAACTAAAATCAACGTGCCCTGGCGTATCAATTAGGTTTAAAATATATTTTTTACCATCTAATTCATACTTCATTTGAATAGCGTGACTTTTAATAGTAATACCTCTTTCTCGCTCCAAATCCATATTATCGAGCAATTGAGCTTGCATTTCTCGCTTGCTTGTAGTTTGGGTGTATTCTAAAAGTCTGTCTGCTAAAGTGCTCTTTCCATGATCTATATGAGCTATAATACAAAAATTACGTATGTTTTCCATTCAATGCAATAATAACGATTTTGTTTCCTAAAATGATATGTTAAAAAATTGACTTTTAGTGTAAATTTCAATTATTGTTTTTTAATTTGATAATTAAGCCTTTATTATTTTTAAACAATGAACTTTTTTCTAATATTAAGTTATTATTATTGAATTGTTTATACAGTAAAATTTATTGACATTTGATAAAAAATATTTTTTATTATGGAATGGAAAAAATTTAATGGCCAATTAATAGGCACTTCAATTATTGAAGAAGTTGAAAGAACCATTATTAAAGAAATAGAAAGCGGAGTAAAAATAAGAATTTGTATTGGAACAGATAGTCAAGTTTATGGTAATATTACAGAATTTGCTACTGTAATAGTTTTTATCAGGCCTAAAAATGGAGGATTTATGTATATTAATACTGAAAAATCTAAAATTAATTTAACAATTAAAGAAAGAATGTTAAAAGAAGTAGCTATGTCAATTGCAATTGCATACGAAATTCTTCCAGTTTTAGAATTATATCAAATTGACTTGGAAGTTCATGCTGATATAAATACAAGCCCTATGTATAAGTCGAATACAGCACTAAGTGAGGCAATGGGATATACCAAAGGAATGGGTTTTGAATTTAAATCAAAACCCAATGCATTTGCTAGCAGTTATTGTGCAAATAAAATGGTTCATTGATTAATAAATGTTCACTAACTGTAAAAAATTACTTTCTAATGTTATTTAATTGTTAAATTTAAGTTACATTTGTGTTTGGTGCTTTAAATATTGAAAATAACAAAATACATATTATCATTATTAACCTTTTTTTTGGTACAAAGTAACATTTGTGCAAAAGGTGAAAAGTTTTGTTTTGAATTTTATGGAGATTCCGTTTCAATAAGCAATAACATTGAAATTGAAGATGTTAAAAAAATTATTATTAGAAAAAGTATTGATTTTAATGAAAATGTGCTCTATGAAAAATTTGATAAAACGGTAAATGAATTACTTAAATACAGAAACGAAAAAAATCTTAATGACTGGATTTATTATCAATTAGTAAGAAAAGTAGCAAATAATATTTGTGATAAAAACAAAGCTTTTAACGAATACACCATTTTAAAATGGTTTTTAATGAGTAAATCGGGTTACGATTCAAAGTTAGTCTCTTTTAAAAAATCGTATTTATTTTACATTAAATCAGATAAAAATGTATATGATATACCTTTTTTTATTTTAGATAACAAGCAATACATATGTTTAAATTATCACGATTTTGTTAAAATAAATTTTGAACATAATACATTAAAAATAGTTGAAATTTATATTCCTGAAGCTTCTAAATCTTTTTCATATAAGGTATCACACCTTCCAGATTTTGCTTTAAATACTTTTACAGATAAAGAGTTAAATTTTAATTATAAAGAGAAAAAGTATAATTTTAAAATTAAATTGAGCAATGAAGTTCAACAAATTTTTAAAAATTACCCTCTTGTTGATTTTGAAACCTATTTTAATATTCCATTCAATAAAGAAACTTACAATTCATTAATTCCTTATTTAAAAGAAAATATTAAAAATTTTGAAGTAATAGAAGGAGTTGATTACTTAATGAATTTTACAAGGCATGCCTTTTTATACGAAAATGATATTGATAATTTTGGAAAAGAAAAACGTTTATCGCCTGAACAAACATTATTATTCGAACACAGTGATTGTGATGACAGAGCTGCTTTGTTTTTTTATTTAATAAAAGAAATTTACAATTTACCAATTATTGCAGTTTTATATCCAACACATATAGTTATTGCTATTCAGTTTGAAAAAAGTGAAGGAAATAGCATATTACATAATGGTAGGATTTATTCAGTTTGTGACCCAACTCCGCAGAGTGAGAATTTATTAATTGGTCAAATTTCATCTGAATTGATTAAAACACCGTTTCAAGTTGTTTACGAATATTTACCGCTAGTTAAGTAATTTTTTAAATTGACTTTATAAAATGATAGCCTTTTTTATCAAATCCTAAATTTTGGTAAAAAGTATGTGCGCTTTCGTTCTCTAAATATGCATCTAACATGGCAGTTTTACAGTTGTTTTCTTTAGCAATTTTTAAAACAAAATTGCATAAAAGTTCTCCAATTTTTTTCCCTCTGTAATTTTCATCAGTTACCACATTATCAAGTTCTACATATTTTCCAGAGTATATTTTTGTATTAATCCAATAACCGCAAACACTAATTGGTTTATTATTTAAATATGCAACGGCTTGTTTATAATTTAACAAAACCATTTCATCAATCATTAAACAATAATTTTGGTACGAAACGTTTTTACTTAACTGTCTTATTAAATCAAATTGAGCATACATTTCATTTGCAGAATCAAGTATTTTAATAGTAATATCATTCATTTTTTTTGAAATATTCAATTGCTAAATCGTAACTTTTTAAACCAAAACCAATTATAGTACCAATACAATTTTTACTAAATAGTGAAATATGCCTAAATTCTTCCCTGGCAAAAACATTACTTATGTGCACTTCAATTACTTTAATTTTTATACTAGCAATTGCATCAGAAATGGCAATAGAAGTGTGTGAATAAGCGCCACCATTTAATATAATTCCGTCAAATTTTTGTTCTTTTAAAGCATTAATTTCATGTAATTTATTTATTATTTCGCCTTCAATATTACTTTGGTAATAATATAGCTCAACATTATGTTTATATGTTGATTTCAAGGTTTCTAAATAGTTTTCAAAACTAATATTTCCGTATATTTCTGGCTCTCTAGTGCCTAGTAAATTTAAATTTGGACCATTGATGATTATAAGTTTCAAAGTTTTTAAGTTTATTTTTAATTTTATTTGACTACTTTTGTAGCAACAATATATATAAATAACGAATGAAAAAAATATTTACAATTTTTATAACAGTTTTATTATTAACAAGTTTTGTTTCTGCTCAAAACTTTTCTATAGTTCCCAAAACTGGAAAAGCGCAAGGATCTAGTTTAAAAGATAAAATTGAAGTTTCAATCAATTTTACTAACAATGCAATTGATGCAACTGATACCGCATTTGCTTGGGAAGTTATAGAAGTGAGCATGCCAAGCACTTGGACTGCACAAATTTGCGATCCTTATACTTGCCTTGAAGGTAGCGGTACTTTTGGTTTTAAAAGTGGCTTCGTTTTAGGTACAACTGTAGGAAATAATAATGGAGTATTTAAATTAGACTTTTTCTCAAATGGAAATCCAGGTGCAGGAACCATGAAAGTTGTTGTAAAAAGTGTAAAAACTGGATTTTCTGATACCATTACAGCAGAAGGAAAAGTATGGAATGTGGCTGTTAAAGATGCAGCAAAACAAAATAAAGATTTTAATTTTTATCCTAATCCTGCTAAAGATGAATTGGTTGTTAAATATTATTCAAAAGAAAATATTCAAGTTGAAATATTTAATATTTTGGGTAGTAAAGTTAAAACATTTAATTTAATAGGTGGGCAAACTACAGTAAATATTGAAGAGTTGGAGAATGGAATTTATTTTTTACGTTTTAAAGATGATGGCAAAACAATTTCAAAAACATTTACTAAAAACTAATTTAAACTAATTTATATTATATAAAAACTAAGCCATTGGCCTAGTTTTTTTTTGTTCAAAACATACTTTTGCTGAAACTTTTAAAATGACATATTTAGAATACAGAACATTAATTGAAAAATTAATGGAAGAAAGAAAAACTACTGGAAATGATCAATCTGAAGAAATGATTCATTATGCTGAAATGAATATTCAGCGAATGAATAGATTAGATAAAACAATAGTATTATCGGAAAATTGGATTGAATTTTTAAACAAAAATCAAGTTAAATACAATTGGATTGTTTTAACTGAAGGTTGGTGTGGCGATGCAGCACAGATAGTTCCATTAATAAATAAAATTGCTGAAAATTCAAAAGGAAATATAACTTTACAATTACTTTTAAGAGATGAAAATTTGGAATTGATGGATAATTAATTAACTAATGGAACAAAAGCAATTCCAAAGTTAATTTGTTTTGATTTAGATAAAAACGAGTTGTGGAATTGGGGACCAAGACCAAAAAATGCTCAATTACTTATAAATGGGTTAAAGGAACAAGGATTGGATATGAAACAAATTAAAACTGATTTGCATTTATGGTATACTAAAAATAAAACACTTGATACACAAAATGAAATATTATCGCAGTTTTAAGTGAACGATAATTAAAATATAAGTAGAAAATAACTGATTAATGGCTGTATAATTGCAGCCATTTTTATTTACTTCAATGAAATTATTATTAACCTATTTATCTAAATACAAGAAACTAGTTTTTGTTGCACTTTTTTTTGCAACGGTTAACCTCGGTTTTTCTCTTTTAGATCCTATTATATTTGGTAAATTAATAGGGAATTACGCAACAAACCCTTTGAAGTATTTGTTTGATGAGTTTATAAAAGGTGCAGGATTTTTAATTTTATGTTCAATAAGCGTTGCAATGATAAGTAGAATTGCAAAAGCATTTCAAGATTACTTTGTAAGTCTTGTTATACAAAGTTTAGGAGCAGATATGTACACCGATGGTTTAAAACATACCTTACAAATTTCGTTCAGTGAATTTGAAGATCAAAGAAGTGGTGAAACCCTTAATATTTTACAAAAAGTAAGAACGGATACAGAAAAATTTATTTCTATTTTTATCAATGTATTATTTTCATCAATTGTAGGAATATTATTTGTTATTATATATGCAATTCAAGTAAATTCATTTCTTATTATAATTTATTTAGTGTCAAGTTTAATATTGGCAACTATTACTAACTTTTTATCTAAAAAAATAAAAAAAGTACAAACAACTATTGTAGCGGAAACAAAGCAATTAGCCGGAACTACAACAGAAAGTTTGCGCAATATAGAACTAGTTAAAAGTTTGGGATTAACTACACAAGAAACGCATAGGTTACATATTTCAACTAAAAAAATATTACAATTAGAGTTAAAAAAAGTTAGAAGTATTAGAAGTATTTCATTTGTTCAAGGAACTTTTGTAAATACTTTGCGACAAGCAATCATGTTTTTTTTATTGTATTTGGTTTTTAAAGGCGAATTGGTAGTTGCACAAATTATTGCATTGCAGTTTTTTTCATTTTTCATTTTTAATCCATTGCAAGAAATGGGGAATGTAATATTAAGTTATCGCGAAGCGGAAGCATCATTGAATAATTTTCAAAAAGTATTATCTACTCCCATTGAAGTAAAACCTATTAGTCCAAAACAATTAAATGCTATTAGTACACTACAATTTGAAAATGTAGTTTTTCAGCATAAAACAGCTTCGTTTAAGGCATTAAATAATATTTCATTTTCGGTTAATAAAGGCGAAACCATTGCGTTTGTTGGCCCAAGTGGAAGTGGTAAAAGTACTTTGGTAAAATTGTTAGTTGGTTTATATACACCACTAGAAGGTAATGTAAAGTACAATAATATTAACTACAACGAAATTGAAATTGATGAATTGCGAGCGCAATTAGGTTTTGTAACTCAGGATACACAGCTTTTTAGTGGAACTATAAAAGAAAATTTATTGTTTGTAAAACCCAATGCTACTAAAGAGCAAATAAATGAAGCCTTAGAGATGGCAAGTTGCAATAACCTTTTAGCAAGGAGCGAAAAAGGATTAAATACTGTAATTGGCGAAGGCGGGATGAAATTGAGTGGAGGCGAAAAACAACGTTTGTCAATAGCCAGGGCTTTATTACGCAAACCTAAATTATTGGTTTTTGATGAGGCAACTTCAGCTTTGGACTCCATTACTGAAGAAGAAATAACAAATACCATTCAACAAATAGGTAGTAGAAAAGAACAAATTACAGTGTTAATTGCACATAGATTGTCAACAATTATGCATGCTGATAAAATATTTGTTTTGGAAAAAGGCGAAATAATTGAAATGGGAAAACACAATGAACTTTTGGTAGAAAAAGGTTTGTATTATGCCATGTGGCGCCAACAGATAGGTGAAAGAAAATAGTTGATAGTTGTCGGTTGATAGTTGATAGATTTTTGGGAGATAGATTAATTTAAATTATAAAATACTAATAAACATAAACACTTAAATACACTAAATGAATAACACAGTTAGAGAAATAGAACCAAAAGAACTTTGGAATAATTTTGCCGATTTAAATGCAATTCCTCGTGCATCGAAAAAGGAAGAAAGAGTAATTGAATTTATTTTAAATTTTGGAAAAAATTTAGGTTTAGAAACTTTAAATGATGAAGTTGGTAATGTAATAATTAAAAAACCAGCAACTGCAGGAATGGAAAATAGAAAAGTGGTTGCTTTACAAAGCCACTTGGATATGGTTCATCAAAAAAATGGTGATACAGAATTTGATTTTAATACACAAGGAATTGAAATGTATGTTGATGGAGATTGGGTTAAAGCAAATGGAACAACATTAGGTGCTGATAATGGAATTGGTGTTGCTTCTATAATGACTATTTTGGCTTCAAAAACTATTATTCATCCACCATTAGAAGCATTGTTTACCATTGATGAAGAAACAGGGATGACTGGTGCTTTAGGTTTGAAAGGTGGACTTTTAAATGCTGAAATAATGCTAAACTTAGATACTGAAGATGACAATGAACTAACTATTGGTTGTGCTGGTGGAGTTGATGTAACTGCTACAGGAACTTATGATTTAGTTGATGTTAATAAAATGGACATTGCTAAAAAAATTACTTTAAAAGGATTAACTGGAGGACATTCAGGCATGGATATTTTTAAAGGAAGAGCCAATGCCAATAAATTAATGAATAGAATTTTATGGTTAGCAACCAATCAATTTAATATTCAAATAAATTCAATTGATGGTGGCAGTTTAAGAAATGCAATTCCTAGAGAATCGAAAGCAATAATTGTAATTAATAATGATTATTTTAATGATTTTGAAACATTTATTAAGGAACAACAAGCTATATTAAAATCAGAATATTACATTACAGATCCTAACTTAATTATAACAATAGAAGATGCCATTTTACCACAAAAAGTATTTACAAAAGCATTTCAATTGGTTTGTTTAAAAAGTATTTATAGTTGTTTAAATGGTATTTACCGAATGAGTTCAAGTATTGATGGATTGGTGCAAACTTCAAATAATTTAGCAAGGGTTTTAATTAATGACGGCAATTACAGTATTCAATGTTTAACAAGAAGTTCTGTTGACTCTGAAAAAATAGACTTGGCAAATAGCTTACAAGCTTGCTTTGAATTAATGGGAGCAACTATTAGTTTTAGTGGTTCATACCCTGGTTGGGCTCCAAATAAAGAATCGTCAATTGTAAAATTAATGAGCGATTTATATTTGGAAAGATACAACGAAAACGCTTTGGTTAGCGCTTGTCATGCCGGTTTAGAGTGTGGCATTTTAGGAACTTATTATCCGCATATTGAAATGATTTCATTTGGTCCAAATATTAAAGGTGCGCATTCACCTGATGAAAAATGCCAAATAAGTTCAGTTCAAAAATATTGGGGTTTTTTATTGGAAACTTTAGTTAGAATTCCTTTATCAAATTAAGCTACTTTTTAATGTGAATTAATAAACAAATCCTTTTATTAAAAGTGATTGGTTTGGCGTTTTTGCATTGCTTTCTATAATTATTGTTTTATAAAAAACACCTTTGGTGGCAGCGTTGTAGGTTATTTTTACTTTACCCATTCCATTTCTTTTAATTACATTTTTTTCAAGTGCTATTTGAACACAGCTACAATTTGTTGATGTTTTAAATATTTTCAAATCGGCATTTCCTGTATTTTTAAACTTAAAAAAACAAGTTACTGGTTTGTTAAAAGCAATGGTATCAAAATCAATAATTTGAGTTCTAAAAGTCAGTTCAGCTTGTTTTAATTGATAGTTTTGAGAAAGCAATTGACTAAACAAAAAACAAAAAAATATAAACACTATTTTTTTTGTCATTTTCAAATATATTAATTTATATGGTTTAAAGTTATTATTAGTAAAAAACAATAAAATCCGTTTAAAAATTTTTACTTTTTAAAAAGTTATTTAAGTATAAATTCGCTCAAATAAATATGCAAAGCAATTATCAAACTTTAATCTTAAAAATTGAAAACTTTATAAAAAAGTTTTATAAAAACCAATTAATAAAAGGAGCAATATTTTTTATAGCTGCCATTGTTTCTAGTTATATATTAATTGCCACTTTAGAGTATTTTGGCAGGTATAATTCATCAATTAGAGCAATTATATTTTTTACCTTTTTGGCATTTACTATTTTTTGTTTGGTAAAATATATTTTAATTCCTTTAACAGGAATTTTAAAGTTAAGAAAAACGATTAATTATGAGCAGGCTTCGAAAATAATTGGAAAACATTTTGTATCAATAAACGATAGTTTACTAAATACTTTACAACTTAAACAAGAGGCCAATTTAAATAATGACGACAATAGTTTATTGATTGCAGCCATTGAACAAAAAACAGCTCAGTTATCACCCATTCCGTTTCAAAAAGCCATTAATTTTAAAGCCAATTTAAAGTATGTTAAATTTGCATTGCTTCCCATTTTTGTAATATTACTTTTAAGCTTTGTGAAGCCAGATTTGTTGACTGATGGAGGTAAAAGAATATTAAAATACAATACCACTTTTGTACCTGTAGCACCATTTAATTTTATTATAGAAAACAATGATTTAACCACTGAACAGTTTACTGATTTTGATTTAAATGTTACAATAACAGGTAAACAAATTCCTGATGAAGTTTTTATTTCAATTGATGGCAATAACTATAAATTAAATAAAAACGATAAAACACATTATACTTATAATTTTAAAAATGTTCAAAAAACAACGCCTTTTTTTCTTGTTGCAGATGAATTTAACAGTAAAGATTTTGAATTAAATGTGGTTGCAAAACCTATCATATTAGGCTTCCAAGTTAAATGTAGCTTTCCTTCTTATTTAGGCAAAAAAAATGAGGTTTTAAATAATCCAACCGATTTTACTGTTCCAGTTGGAACAATTCTTACTTGGCAATTTATAAGTAAACAAACCACTAAAATTGAATTGGGTTTCGATAATAAAATTGTACTAGCCAATGCGGTGGAAGAAAACAAATTTTCGTTTAACAAAAAGGTTTTTATAAGTCAAAATTATTTTATAAAAAATAGCAATAACACTTTAGCCAAAGGCGATTCGATGAACTATATGTTAAGTGTTATTAGCGATGCATATCCAACAATTAATATTGAAGAAAAAAGTGATTCAATTTCTGGAAAACAAATTTACTTTATTGGTGATGGAAATGATGATTATGGAATAACTAAGTTAACATTTAACTATGCTTTCATAAATAGTGAAAACAAACAAAAAATAAACAAAACCACTGTTAAACCAATAGCTATAGATAAAAACAAAACCGATATAAGGTTTAATTATTTTATAAATTTAAACGAAATAGGAATAGAGGCTGGAGATGAAGTAGAATACTATTTTGAGTTATGGGACAACGATGGAGTTTTTGGTGCAAAATCGGTAAAATCGAAAACTGAAATATACAAAGCAGCTACCAGTAAGGAGTTAAAAGAACAAAGCAACAAAAGTGCCGATGCTTTAAAAAACAAAATGGAAGATGCTTTGAAAGAAGCCAAAGAATTACAAAAAGATTTAAAACAATTACAACAAAAAATGCTTGAAAAGCGGGAGTTGACTTGGGAAGAAAAACGCAAGGCCGAAAGTATTTTGAAACAACAACAAGAACTGAATAAAAAAATAGAAGAGTTAAACAAAGATTTTAAAATAAATAATAAACGAGAGCAAGAGTATAAAAAAGAAACGGAGAACATTTTAGAAAAACAAAAGCAAATTGAAAAAATGTACAATGAGCTGATGAACGATGAAATGAAAAATTTGATAAAGAAAGTGGAGGAGATGATGAAGCAACAAAACAAAGATCAATTGAAACAAGAAATGGAAAACATGCAATTGAACAATAAAGATGTTGAAAAGGAGTTGGATAAAATGCTTGAAATGTTTAAGGAATTAGAGTTAGAAAAAAAGATGGAGGATGCTACTAAAGATTTAGAAGAACTATCGAAAAAACAAGAAGAACTTGAGCAAAAAACCGATGATAAAAACCAAAAAGCGGAAGATTTAAAAAAGCAGCAAGATGAATTGAATAAAGAGTTTGATGAAATAAAGAAAGATTTAAAAGAAATAGAAAAACAAAACAATGAATTAGAAAATAAACAAGAGTTAGCTGATACCAAAGAAGAAGAAAATGAAATAGAAAAAGACATGAAAGAAAGCAGCGAAGACTTGAAAAATAACAAGCAAAAACAAGCCAAGAAAAAACAGAAAGAAGCTGCTGATAATATGAAAAAAATGGCAGAAAAAATGAAGAACAAAAAGGCGGAACAAGAAGAAAAAGAGGATGAAATAGATATAAATGCATTACGAGAAATTATTGAAAACTTGGTGGAGTTAAGTAAGCAACAAGAAGGATTAATGTTAAAGTTTAAAGACATTAATGGATACAATCCTCAGTTTGTAAGTTTAGGGCAAGAACAACGAAACTTAAAAGACAATGCAAGAATAATAGAAGATAGTTTGACTGCACTAAGTAAACGTGTAGCTGAAATTAGTTCATTTATTGATAAAGAGGTAACTAAAATGAACTACAATATGGATAAAGCTACGAGCGGTTTTGCAACACGTAATATTCCGCAAACCCGCACTAGCCAACAAACTGCCATGACCCACATGAATAATTTGGCTGTAATGCTTAGCGATGTATTGAAACAAATGCAAGCCGAAATGAATGGCAAAGGAGAAGAAGGAGATGGAAAAAGCGGAGATAAAAAGGGGAAAGGCAAAGGAAAGGGAAAAGGTAAGGGAAGTGGAAGCGGCAAAAAAAGCATGAGTCAGTTAAAGAAAATGCAAGAAGAACTGAATAAACAATTGCGCGAAGGGCAAAATAAAAATGGCAGTGAAAAAGGAAATAAACCAGGGCAAAAACCTGGGGAAGGCAATGGAATAGGAAGTGAAGGATTTGCAAGAATGGCTGCACAACAAATGGCTATAAGGCAACAATTGCAAAAGTTAATGAGCGAAATGGGTGCAAAAGAAAAAGAGTCGATGGGAGGGAACGGAAAATTAATGGAAATGCAAAAACAAATGGAACAAACAGAAAAAGAATTGTTTAATAAAAAACTAACGCAAGAAACTATAAATAGGCAACAAGATATTTTAACAAGAATGTTGGAAAGCGAAAAAGCAGAAAAAAAACAAGAAGAGGATAAAAAACGAGAAGCAGAAAAAAGCAAGGAAATGGAAAAAACTGCTCCTCCACCAGTTTTTGAGTATTATTTAGAAAAGAAAAAGAAACAAACCGAAATACTAAAAACGGTACCTACCGAACTAAAACCTTATTACAAAAACAAAGCAAATCAGTATTTAAAAAAATCTGGGTAGTGTTTTAAAAACTTTGCCCTCTGTTGGTGAATGCAGCTATCGGATAAGCAACAGTATTTGTCAGTTTTTAAAGGCCTGACAGGTCCTCTTACCCAATATCTCAAGGTGCGAGAAAGTAATTGAGAAAACAGCTTGGTAATCCTAGTAACTAAGAGATTACTTCATGTCTGATAACAATCGGACTAACAATGAACTTTTGTTCGAGTTTACAATCTTAATCAATCGATAAAATATTCCTTCAATCCGTCTGACGCCTTGTCACCGCAACGGCTTATTAAGCATTTAACTAAAGTAAAAATCCTCAAAATTAATATTTTAATTTTGAGGATTTTTTTGTTGGTATTATAAAGGCTATTTACCTTTTAAAAAGTCTTTTTCATAGCTTTCCATAAATCCTTTAATATCTCCAGCAGCTAATCTTTTTGCAATAACTTTTTTATCTTTATCAATTATGTACAAAACAGGTGTGCTATAAACATCGTAATATTGGCGGAAATTGGTTTCGTTTAATGGATCGTATAAGTTTAAACGCCAAGGTAATTTTTGTTCTATTAAATACTTTTTCCATTCTTCAACCGTTTCAGTTAAGCTAACCGAATAAATATCGAACTTTAAAGGAAGTAATTTTGGCGGTAAATTGTCTTTAGTTTTGGTTTTACTTATTAACTGGTTTTTTATTAAAATTTCTTTATTCAATTCATTATAAGTATTTACTATTTTTGGTATTTCCTCTTTGCAATGGCCGCATGTGGCACTCCAAAAAACAACCAAAGTATACTGAGCATCCATATTATAAAGGCTATGGTATCTGCCATTGGTATCAAGCATATTTAAGTTTTTAACTTTTGCTCCTATTAAGTTGTGCCTAAGTTTATCGCATTTGTCTTTCATTCTCCAAACCAATAAACTATCTACCCAATAAGCTTTTCCTTTTGCATAATAATTGTCAATTAAATGAACAAAAACGGCATCCATACCCATGTACTTAGATTCTTCGTAGTGATTGGTAATCCAAAACAAACAAAACTTAAAGTTCTCTTTCCCTTTGTCAGATAGTTTTAAAATTTGATCGGCACCGCGTTTAATGCTATCAGGTATTTGAGGCACTACTTTTAGCATAAATGTTTCAAATTTTGGAAAGAAAATAGGAGTTCTTGTTATTCTATCATCACTAAAATCAAAATTATCGAAGTAATGTGATTTGTAATAAAAATACTGAAAATTAGAGTCAATAATTTCGCCTTTTTCATTTTTAGGAGCATCCGGAACATCAATTTCCGTCATCATTTTAAAAACCTTGCTCATTAATTTTGTAGGATGGTTCTCAACTACTTTTTTTCTTTCTTCATTCAGTTGTTTCATTAATTCGCGGTACGATTCAACTAATTTATCTTCCTCTGTTTTGTTTTTGGCTTCTTTGGCTTTTTTTATTTTTTCTTCAAGTTCATATGCTTGTTTTCCTATTTTGGCCGAAAACTTATTGTAATCAAAAAATACATCATTTTCGGGCGAATTAGTCACTTTCATATTGTCAATAATTGCACTTGAGTCGGTTTCTAAACTAAAAATTTGTTCAGTTACAATAAAATCGAACAATAATGATTTGTCGTCAGTGGCAATTAAATATACACCACCTTCTAATTTTTCTGGTCCTGTAAAAACCATTCTTCCTTTATAATCAGTTACTGCGCTGTCTCTTAAATATTGTTTGTCGCCAAAGTAATAACCCATGTAAAACATTTTGTTTTCATACCCTTTTAAAGTAATGGTAATGGCATGGCCAGCAGACAAAGGTGGCGGTGGTGGAGGAATAGCTGATTTTTTATTTTTTTGTGCAAATGAATTAATGCTACCTAAAGCAAATAAAACGAGTAAAATTGATTTTAAAATTCGCATGTAAATTGTTTTTATTTTTGTGGTAAAATTAAGAAAAAACTATGCCACTATGCAACTCAAATTAAGTTTAACAAATTTTTAAGATAAATTGCCTCAAATACATTGATTTAAAATAGTAAACATTTTTAATTAAAAATTTGATTAAGTGAAGGTGTTTAATAGATTTGCCATCACAATAAAAATACAATTTTATAAAATGAAAAACATTACAGTAATAGGTTCTGGAACAATGGGAAACGGCATAGCACATACTTTTGCTCAATTTGGTTACCTCGTTAATTTAATTGATGTAAATGAAGTTGCTTTGCAAAAAGCGATAGCTACAATAGAAAAAAACCTAGATCGCCAAGTTACAAAAGGCGTAATTACCGAAGCAGATAAAACTGCTACGTTAGGAAATATTACTATATATACTAATTTAAAAGATGCTGCTTCAAATGCTGATTTAGTTGTAGAAGCTGCCAGTGAAAACATGGCTATAAAGCTAGATATTTTTAAACAATTAGATGAAATTTGCCCAGCACATACCATTTTAGCTTCTAATACTTCTTCTATTTCAATAACAAAAATTGCTAGTGTTACAAAGCGTCCTGAGCAAGTAATTGGAATGCATTTTATGAATCCAGTTCCTGTAATGAAATTGGTAGAAATAATTAATGGTTTTAAAACAAGTGAAACAGTTTCAGAAACTATTATAAATTTATCGAAAGCAATTGGAAAAACACCAGCAATAGCAAACGATTATGCGGGTTTTATAGCAAACAGAATTTTAATGCCAATGATAAATGAGGCTATTTTTTGTTTACAACAAGGAGTTGGTTCGGTTGAATCGATTGATACGGTTATGAAATTAGGCATGGCTCATCCAATGGGTCCATTACAATTGGCCGATTTTATTGGTTTAGATGTATGCTTAGCAATTATGAATGTATTGCACGAAGGTTTGGGCGACCATAGGTATGCGCCTTCTCCTCTTTTAGTAAATATGGTTACAGCTGGTAATTTGGGTGTAAAATCTGGCGAAGGATTTTATATACACACAGCAGGAAGCAAAGACTTAATTGTAAGCGAAAGATTCAAAAACCACAGATAAATATAAATCCTCAAACAAAAAAAGAGCATTAATTTTTAAAATTAATGCTCTTTTTTTTGGGCTAAAATGGGGTTATAACAAATACCTTTTTTCAATTTCATTCCTATGGTGAATTTCATGGCCTAAAAGCATGTAAGCGATGCTTCTAACACTAGTAGGATTATTATTAGCCACTCCCATTTTATCCCAAACAAGGGTTGAAAGAGATTTTAATAATTCAACAGTTGAACCTCTTACCATCGAAAATTCTCTCACCATATCCATTACATTTCTTTTGTCGGCAAAACTATTTTCAGCAAAAATGTTTTCGTCAAAACCAGGCAATGCAGTTTCATGGTTTCGTGCAATTGATAAAATTCTATATTGAAAAATTCTTTCGGTATCTATTATATGCTGAAAAACTTCTTTAACAGTCCATTTATTTGCTTCAAATTTAAATAATAAAGTTTCTTCATCTAAGCTCGAAAGCACATCAATGGTATCAATACTTTCTTTGTATAATTCAGTGTATAAATCATCAGTTTTTACAAGGTTTACATATTTAGCTATATAAGCAGGAAACAAAGATAAATCGGGTTTATTTGTATTCATTTTTAGTAATTTTATTTGTTCAAAATTATATAATTTTGATATAAGGAGAGTTAAATTTAAATTTATTTACGAAAATGTTTTGCTAAAAACTAACTGTCAATAAATTAATAATAAAATATTTAAAAAAACATTTTGCTGTTCAATTATTTACGCATATACTTGCAGGCTTTTTTAAGCGAAAGGAGATCATATAAATTGACAGAAAACACAAACAAAACAACAAACTTGCCAGATTTTGACTGGGAAATGGACAACGCTGGTTTTGGTGATTACAACCAAAACGAACGTGAGCAAATGGCTGCTGCTTACGAAAAAACTCTTTCAGCCATTACAGAAAAAGAAATTGTTAAAGGTACAGTAGTAGGCTTTACAGAAAAAGAAGTAGTATTAAACATTGGTTTCAAATCTGATGGTTTAGTAGCTAGAACAGAATTCAGAGATTTGCCAGATTTAAAAATTGGTGATGAAGTTGAAGTTTTGTTAGAAACAAAAGAAGATGCTTTAGGTCAATTAATTTTGAGTAGGAAAAAAGCAGTAAGTGAACGTGCTTGGGACAACATTATGCATGCACACGAAAACGATCAAATTGTAAACGGTTATGTAAAATCGCGTACCAAAGGAGGATTAGTAGTTGAAGTTTTAGGAATGGATACTTTCTTACCAGGTTCGCAAATTGATACAAAACCTATAAAAGATTATGATGTTTATGTTGGTCAAACCATGCCATTTAAAGTGGTTAAAGTGAACAATGTTTTCAAAAACGTTGTAATCTCACATAAAGTATTAATCGAAGAAGATATTGAAGCACAAAAATCTGACATTTTATCTAGATTAGAAAAAGGCCAAGTATTAGAAGGAACTGTTAAAAACATGACTTCGTTTGGAGTATTTATTGATTTAGGTGGTGTAGATGGATTATTACATATTACTGATATTTCTTGGGGTCGCGTAAATCACCCAGAAGAAGTATTACAGTTAGACCAAAAAATTAACGTAGTAGTGGTTGATTTTGACGATGAGAAAAAACGTATTTCATTAGGATTAAAACAATTACAAGCTCATCCTTGGGATAGTTTAAGTACTGAATTAGTAGTAGGAGGTAAGGTTACAGGTAAAATAGTAAATATTGCCGATTACGGTGCTTTCTTAGAAATTGCTCCGGGTGTGGAAGGTTTAATTCACGTAAGTGAAATGAGCTGGAGCCAACATTTACGCAACCCATCTGATTTTATGAAAATTGGTGACGAAATGGAAGCAGTAATTTTAACGCTTGAAAAAGAAGAGCGTAAAATGAGCTTAGGCATTAAGCAATTAAAAACTGATCCTTGGGTTGATATTGCAAATAAATATCCTGTTGGTAGTAAACATAAGGGCATTGTAAGAAACTTAACAAACTACGGGTTATTTGTAGAGTTGGAAGAAGGTGTTGATGGATTAGTGCACGTAAGTGATTTAAGCTGGACAAAGAAAATTAAACATCCTAATGAGTTTGTGAAAAAAGACCAAGAATTAGATGTTTTGGTTTTAGAAGTTGATAATGAAAACCACCGTTTAAGTTTAGGACATAAACAATTGGATGAAAATCCTTGGGATGCATTTGAAACATTATTTGCTTTAGGTTCGGTACACGAAGGTACTATTTTGAAAGTTGAAGAAAAGAGTGCAACTATTGCTTTACCTTATGGTGTTGAGGGTTATGCTCCAATTAAACAACTTTACAAAGAAGACAAGAAAACTGCAAAAGAAGATGAGGTTTTACAATTCCGTGTAACTGAGTTTAACAAAGAAAACAAACGCATCGTTTTATCGCATACTGCAGTTTGGAAAAACGAAGTAGAAGTGAAGCAAGTAGACGAAAGAAAATCGAAAAACGATGAAAAAGAAAAAGCAACCAAAGCAGCTAAGAAAAACAACGATAGCAACGAAAAATCAACGTTTGCTGATGTTGAAGGACTAATGGCTTTAAAAGAATCGTTTGATAATAAATAATCAAATTAACTTTTAGCTTATATTATTAAAGCCTGCTTAATTTATTTTAAGTAGGCTTTTTTTATGGAGTTTATTTTACTAAACATACTTATTGTATTTTCACACAATTTAGTCATTCTGCAATTATCTATTTGGCTTTAAATAGTTGTTTTCCATTAGCTAGAAATAATTCGTAATGCCGAATTGCAAAAATGTGAAAACAACCGATAGCAACCTGCTATTGTATCAATTAATTTACAATTACATAGAACTAGGAATTTGAATAAATTATAAATTTAAATGATGGAAATTTTCAATATTAAACAAGAAATTTGCTTGTGGTTTTCGTATAAAAGTTTTTTCGTATAAATAGTTAAGTTAAAGAGTGAGTTTGTTTGTAAAACAACTTTTTTTATTTAATCCATTTAATATTTACCAATATTTCGTTTCTTCTATTAATAACTTGAAATGGAGGATTATATCCTAAATAGTTAAAGTTTCCATAAAAACTGATTTGTTTTTCGAGTAATTGCTTTTTTAATTTATCGGTATATTCTTTTATTTTAATATCGGAAGCAAACCCACCAAATTTAATAACCGCAACATAAACACTTTCTGTTTCTTTTATTGTAATTGAAGAATCGTTTGGATTTGGCAAATTTTTACTGTTATAATTATTGGGCATAACAAAACTCATAGTTGATTGTGAGTCGTTAATATCCATATAAACAGGAGCGGTCATGGCAATACTTTTTTTATCTTTATTTCCACCAAAAATATAATTTGCAAGTTTTCTAAATCCAGAACTTCCTAAATCTTTATAGGTTTTTGCATTAGAATTAATGGAAGCTATGGTAGCAGTTGGGTAAAATCTTACTTCAAAACTATCGTAAACTTTAATTACTTGGTAAGGTTGTTCTTCTACGTTGTTTTTTGCAAAAGATTTTAAGGCTATAAACACCACTATAATCAAAACCAATATTACAATAAAATATACTTTCATACTTAATGGAACATTATTGAAGTAATTAAGTTTTTTTTATTAAGGAATTGAAAATGAGTTATGAATCAATAATAAATAATATATTATTTCATTTTTAAAATAGCCAAAATTGGCAAATGATCAGAAGGATAATTTTTACTGTCATTTTGGTTAATTATTTCGAATAATTTTACTTTGAAATATTTATTTATAAATATAAAATCAATACGTTTACAAATGCCACCATTTACTTTAAAGCCAGTAAAAGTGCAATTTTCTTTTTGTTTTATAAACGAATCTTTAAAGCGAATAATTTTATTTTTTATAATGTTTTTATAAGCTTTATCAGTTGGTTCACTGTTAAAATCGCCTGCCAAAATAATAGGTTCTTTATTGGACAATTCATTCATTTTTGTTAAAATTAGGGTTGCACTATTTTCTCGGGCTAATACACCTTCATGGTCGAAATGGGTATTGAAAACAAAAAAAACTTTACCCGAAAGTATATGTTTAAGTTTTGCCCAAGAGCAAATGCGAGTTATGGCGGCATCCCATCCTTTATTTCCTGTATCTTTTGGTGTAGCCGATAGCCAAAAAGTACCTGAATGAATTAATTCAAAAAGGCTATCGTTATAAAAAATAGGGGAGTACTCGCCAGCTTCTTTCCCATCATTGCGCCCAACTCCAGTATATGAATAGTTTGGTAATATTATTTTTAAATCAATTAACTGACTATTTAATACTTCTTGAAAACACCATATATCGGCATTTAAATTGTTTAACAAGGTATCAAACTTACCTTTTCGCAATGGCCAGCTATTTTCTCCATCAGCAGAGTTATTGTAACGAATATTATAGGTTACTATTTTAATTTGTTGTGCTTTTAATTGAGTAAAAACACAAACAGATAATATTATAAAGCAAAGCTTTTTTATCATTTATTTTCAAGGTTTGTTAGTATTTATTTAAACAATTATAAAACTAATTCGCCAATACAATTAAACTTATCAAAAACGTTATCTAAATGAGGGGCATCGGCAAGTTCATCTGTTAAATCTTGTCCTGCCCAATGCTCATAATGCTTGCCATTGCGCCAAAGACGGCTTTTGGTTACATCATAAATTTTACCTTTATAAGCTACCCATATTTCGTCTTTATCTTGTCCATTGCGCAAAGCCAATTGGCTTTTGGAATATGTTTGCATGAAGTTATTTTACTTTTAATAAATTTTCGTTAATGGTGTAAGTCCATTTTACAATTCCACCTTTATCAAAACAAGAAATTTGTAATTGTCTGTTTCCTTTAATTCCAGATATTTTTATTCCACAATAGTTGTTTTCAGCAACCAAAGTGTTTGCAACTCGGTAAGGATTATTTGCCTCACTACTTTTTAAAACATTGGTAGTTCCTGCAGTCAATGGCGAGCTTGTTAAATCGAACATTGGGTAAGGAACAATATATTCGGGTTTCGAATTTGGCTCATACTTCAGTAATTCAGTATGGTGCCTATCGCCACTTAAAAACAATACGCCACTTATTTTTTGTTCGGCAATAAATTTAAGTATTTCTGCACGCTCGCGCTTATATAAATTATACGACTCGTAATTGGTTTCCGTATTTAAAAATTGCCCACCCATACTTATAAATTTGAAAGTGCTTTTGCTATGTTTTAGTTTGTTTTTAAGCCATATCAATTGTTGTTCGCCTAATTGGGTTTTATTAATAAATTTTTCTTCATCTAGTAAACTTTCATCTCTAAAAGTCCTGTCGTCAAGCATAAAAAATTCAGCATCGCTTTGTTTAAAGCTAAAGTAAATACCTTTTCCATCTTCGCCACAGGTTTTATTTCCCCAATAATTAACAAAACATTCTTTGCTTATGTCACTTAAATCGTAGGTTTTGTTAGCATCATTTTCGCCATAATCATGGTCATCCCAAATGGCATAATTATTTTGTCTGCTTAAAAACTTTTGTAAAAAGGAGTCACTTCTTGTATGAAAATAACGGTATTTTATACCACTGGCACTGCTAAAATCTGCTTCGCGGGTGTAAGTATTGTCGCCAAGCCAAAGCATAAAATCGGCATTTTGTTCAGCCATTTTTGTAAAAATGCTACTTTCTTGTCCATAAGCTTTTCCTGGCCTATCAAAAGCACTGTCGTTTATATAAGTGCATGAACCAACCAAAAAGTTAATATCAAAAGGATTTTCTTTACTCCAATCTGCCCAAGTTTTTTGGGTTTTAAATTGTAAATTATAGGGGAATTTTATTGGTTTATTATCTAAAAAAACCTCGTAAGTGTAGCTTGCATTTTGCTTTAAATTGGTAACTACAAATTTTGATATATTTGGCAAACAAATGTTTTCACTTTTATTAGTCATAGTCATTTCACCTTCTTCTTGGCCATTAATTTCGGCATATTTAATAGTAATTGATTTTGCACAAACTGTTTGAATCCAAATTAAACATTCAGTTTGTTCAGTATAACCTAGCATGGGGCCAGCAATTACTTTTTTAATGCTTTGTATTTTATTTTGTGAAAACAAAAAACCATATGTAAAAAGTAAAATATAGGTAAATGTAATTTTTTTCATTTTAATTGATTTGATTTTAGGTAAAAAAAAAGCTTCCACAAAATTGAATGGAAGCTTTTAAATATTTATAAGTATTTTAAATATTACTAATTGTTTAACATCATAGGCATTACCAACATCAAAATATCTTCTCCATCTTCAGTTTCAGCAGGCGAAATAACTCCAGCTCTGTTTGGTAAACTCATTTCTAAAGTCATATTTGTTGCATCAATAGCACCAATTACTTCACCTAAGTATTTTGAATTAAAACCAATTTCTAAATCTTCTCCTTCATAGTTAGCAGCTAATTTTTCAACTCCTTCGTTTTCATAATCAATATCCTCTGAACTAATTGTTAATTCGCTACCTACAAACTTTAATCTAATTTGGTAAGTAGTTTTATTTGAAGTGATAGAAATACGTTTAACTGCCAATTGAAACTCGTTTTTGTCAATAGTTAATTTATTTGGATTTTCAACAGGTATAACAGCTTTGTAGTCAGGGTATTTTTCATCAATTAAACGACATATTAAACTAAAATCGCTAAATGAGAAAAATGCATTCGATTTATTGAAATTAACAGTTACTTCGCTTAAATCACTAGGTAACGAATTTTTTAGTAAGTTCAATGCTTTTTTAGGCATTATAAAACTTTCATCAACACCAGGTTTTACGTCTGTTCTCGAATATCTAACCAATCGATTAGCGTCAGTGGCAACAAAAGTGATACTCTTTTTAAACAATTGAACGTAAACACCAGTTAAATTGAGTCTTAATTCATCGTTACTACTAGCAAATACAGTTTTAGAAATAGCTTTTTGTAAAACTCTACTTGGAATGGTAAAACTTTGGTCGCTGTCCATTTCTGGATTTTTTGGAAACTCTTCACCATTTTGAACTGTTAATTTAAATTTACCAGTTCCGTATTTAATTTCCATTGAACCTTTTTCGATGTTAATAGAAAAAGCCAAAGGTTGGTCGGGCAATTGCTTTAATAATTCGATAGTAGTTTTGGAAGGAACCGCTACTGAAATTTCTTCGCTAGCATCAACTTTAATGCTAGTGGTCATTGTGGTTTCTAAGTCGGTTGATGAAATAGTTAAATTACCATCTTTAATATCGAATAAAAAATTATTCAATATGGGTATAATTGGTTTTGCAACAATTACACCATCAATCATTGTTAAATGCTTTAAAAGCGTGCTACTATTTACTATAAATTTCATACATTTCGTAAAGGCTCAAATTTATACTAGCAAGCCATGTTACAAAACACAAGTTATGCACAAAGTATTTTTTTAATTCAAGTTTTTATGCGTTTACATACTTATTATGTTTATTTTAAAAAATTTAAACTCAGGTTTTTATTGAATCCAATTAGCTACGCGCATTACTTTAACAAATCTTTTTCTGTAATAATCACTAGCTAGCCAATCTTCTCTTACACCATCGCTTACTGATGAATGAATAAATTTAACAGCTTCTCCTTTTTCAGAAATAACAATACCTACATGCCCTATTTTTTTTCCTCTTCTGCTTCTTCCTTTAAAAAATATTAAGTCACCTTTTTGTATATTTTTACTTTTTACTTCCATTCCAAACAAAGCTTGTCCAGCACTGGTATGAGGAAGTTTTAGACCAAATTTTCTAAAAACTACCATCGTGTAACCACTACAATCGTAACCTCTATTTGAGGTGCCACCTCTCCTGTAATTTAACCCAATGTATTTTTTTCCAAAATTAATCATTGAATCAGCTATGAATATTTTTTGTATATTTAAATTATTTGTAACATTTAGCGCAACAGAATCGTTTGTGCTCCTAATTAAAGAATCTTTATTACTAGTATTTACAACTTGAGAAAATGAACTTAAAACCCATAAAATCAATATTATATTACAGATTAATTGTTTTATGTTTGTTGGAAAGTAGTTCATTAATATTTAACGAAAATAAGTTTTCTATTTTAATTCAAAAAACTTACTTTCGCAGTTCTGTAAAAATGAAGTATTTAAGTTTAGTTATTGTTACCATTTTTCTTGTATTAGGAAGTTGCAAAAGCAAGTTTCAAAAAGCTTTAAAAAGCAATGATCCTAAATCGAAATTTGAAGTAGCCGAATATTTTTTTAAAAAGAAAGATTTTTTTAGGGCTCAAACATTGTTTGATCAATTAGAAAATGAAGTATCGAATACTCCATTAGCTGAAAAAATTTTATACTACCAAGCACAATGTGATTTTGGTTTAAAAATGTACTCGTTAGCTGGGTACAGGTTTAAAATGTATTACGAAACATATCCAACTAATGCCAATTCAGAAGAAGCTTTATACATGAATGCTTATTGTATTTGGTTAGATTCGCAAGATTCGGAACTTGACCAAACTGATACTTACAAAGCAATAGAAACTTTTAAAATTTTTGTAAATGTTTACCCTGAAAGCAAATATGTAGAAGAGTGCAATAAATATTTGGATAAACTGAGGTTTAAACTATCATTTAAAGCATACAATAATGCTAAATTGTATTATAATATTGGTGAATATAAAAGTGCAATTGTTTCATTAAGAAATGTGGTGAACGATTTTCCTGAAATAGCTCAAAGAGAAGAAATTGATTTTTTAATTTTAAAATCATCTTACCTATTAGCTGAAAACAGTATACCAGAAAAACAAATTGAACGTTACCAAGGAACAATAGTTGCATTTGAAGAGTTTACCGAATATTATACTGAAAGTAGCAAATACATGAACAGTGCAAAACAAATTAAAGACAAAGCAATAACAGCATTAAATAAAATAAATAAACAAAAATAAATGGCAAACTTAAACCACAATTACCAAAACGTACCAACTACAACAGTAACTCGCGACTTAAGAAAATTAGAAGCAGAAACTGGAAACTTGTACGAAACTATTGCAATAATTGCTAAAAGAGCAAATCAAATTAGTGCTCAAATGAAAGAAGAATTGCATAATAAATTGAACGAATTTGACAACGACAATGATACTTTAGAAGAAATTTTTGAAAATCGTGAGCAAATAGAAATTTCAAATTACTACGAAAAGTTACCAAAATCGACTTTAATAGCAACTGAAGAGTTTATGAATGGTAAAATTTATTACAACAATCCTGCAAAAACAGGAACAGGAAAACAGTTTTAATTTTTTTTAATTTATTTTACTTTTTAAGTAAATAATGAAAAATAAAAAAATAATCTTAGCAATAAGTGCAAGCATAGCCGCCTACAAAGCGGCTTTTTTGGTTAGATTGCTTGTTAAAGAAGGAGCGGAAGTAAAAGTAATTTTAACTCCAACAGCAAAAGAATTTGTTACACCGTTAACTTTAAGTACGTTAAGTAAAAACCCTGTATTTTCTGATTTTGTTTTAAACCAAAATGGAGAATGGACCAACCATGTTGATTTGGGTATTTGGGCCGATTTGATGGTGATAGCACCTGCAAGTGCTAATACAATTAGCAAAATGGCAAATGGCATTTGCGATAATTTATTAATTGCCACTTACCTTTCAGCAAAATGTCCGGTAATGTTTGCTCCTGCTATGGATTTAGATATGTATATTCATCCAAGTACTAATATAAATATCAATAAACTTCAAACTTTTGGAAATATTTTAATTGATGCTAATGATGGTGAATTAGCTAGCGGACTTTATGGAAAAGGAAGAATGGCTGAACCAGAAGAAATTTTTTATGAAATTGAAAATTTCTTTAAAATCAATCAAAGTTTATTAGGTAAAAATGCAATTGTAACTGCTGGTCCTACATTCGAAAATATTGATCCAGTTAGGTTTATAGGAAATTTTTCGAGTGGTAAAATGGGTTTTGCAATTGCTGAAGAATTAGCAAGTAGGGGAGCAAACGTTACCTTAGTTGCAGGACCTGTTGATATAAAACATACACATAAAAACATAAACCGAATTAATGTACGTTCGGCTGAGCAAATGTTTGATGCTGTAATTAATCATTTTGAAGAAAACGACATTGCTGTAATGTGTGCTGCTGTGGCCGATTACACTCCAATAAATGTAGCTGAAAATAAAATAAAAAAACAAAATGACGATGGTTTAATCATTGAACTTAAAAAAACCAAAGACATTTTAAAACATGTTGGTTCAATAAAAAAATTATATCAATTTGTGGTTGGCTTTGCATTAGAAACTAATGATGAAGAAGCAAATGCTTTGAAGAAATTAAAGGAAAAAAATGTAGATTTTATTGTTTTAAATTCAATGCAAACAGAAGGTGCGGGGTTTAAACATGATACCAATAAAATTACAATTTTAAAAAATACTGGTGAAAAATTAGAGTATAATTTAAAACCTAAAAAGGAAGTTGCTTTCGATATTGTTTCAGAAATTATTAATTCATTAAAATAAATTTATGCGTAAAATATTTTTAATAATCACACTATTTTTAAGCTTAGCAGCGCAATCTCAACCCGATTTTAATATACAAATTAAAGTTACCGATAATCAAGTAGAAATAACAGATAGAAGTATTTTTAGACGATTAGAGCAAGACATAAGAACATTTATTAATAACCAAAAGTGGAGTGCCGATAAACTTTTAGAATTTGAATTATTTGATTTGAGTATAGAAATTATTGTTTCTACTTACGATCAAACAAATGGTAGCATTGGAGCAGTAGCTGTTATTCAGAGTAGAAGACCAGTTTTTGGAACTAATTACAATTCAATACTTTTTAATTTTAGAGACGAAAATTTTAACTTTACTTATGTTGACCAACAACGTTTCGACTATTCAGATGGGCAATTTAATACTGAAATTACTGGCTTATTGGCTTTTTACTGTAATTATGCTTTGGGATTAGATTATGATAGTTATGCTTTGGAAGGTGGTTCTTTGTATTTTAATAAAGCAGCACAAATATTATCATTAGCTCAAGGAAAAGGTGCTGCAGCCGGTTGGACAGCATTTGGACGAAATTTAAGAACCCGTTACAATTTAATTGATAATATATTAAACGAACGATTTAGGCCAATTAGAAAAGCATATTACATTTACCATAGAAGCGGAATGGATATTTTTTACAAAAAACCTTTAGAGGCGCGCAAGCAAATTTTTAAAGCGTTAGAGGAAGTTAAAAAAGTATATACTCTTGCCCCAAATACGGTAATGATGTTAATGTTTTTTGATGCAAAACGCGATGAATTAATTAATATTTTTAAAGGATCATCAGCCATAGAAAAACCAAAAGCTGTTGAAGTTTTAAACGAATTAGATATTGCCAACTCCAGCAAATACGATGCGATAACGCAAATACAAAAATAGTTATTAGACCATAGTAAATAGACCATAGACCATAGATTAAAGTTCATCGTCTATCGACCATCGTCTATCAACCATCGTCTATCGTCTATCGTCTATCAACTGTCAACTATCAACCGACAACTACTTCACTTCAATTTCATCTACAAATATAAAGGCATCGCCACCTGCGCCTTGATGACCTTGGGGTAATATGCCATAATTTTTAGCCACTACTTTTATGTAACGCGCTTTTACTTTTTTTGGTAATTGGTAAACAAAGTTTTTGGTAAATGTTTCTTCCGTATTCCAAGCCAAATTATGAATCAATGTTCCAACACTTTTAAAGTTGATGCCATCGTTCGAAACAAAATATTCTACTTCTTTTGGTAGTAAAATCCATGAGCGAGAATCTTGCAAATAATTAGATGAAATTTCACTGATTTCTTTCTTTTGCTGTAAATCAACTATGGCATCAAAATCTTGACTTTGGTAACCTTGCCAACCGCCTTTGCGCCAATCTTTATAACCAGCTAATCCATCAATAATGCCTGCATCGCCACCAGCAGTATATTGTTTATTGTATTTACAATTCAGTTTTACAGTATAATTATTGGGGATTTTATAGAAGGTTGCTTTGGCTTCCAATTCCATATAGTTTTCTCCCATATCAATTGAAGAATAAGCATAAACTTTACATGATTTATTTATATAAAATGGTTTGGTAAATAATTTGGTTTTATGATGATTTGAACATGAATCATTAACACAAATATGGAAATACTGTTTATTTGAATCTCTCGTTTCATTATTTAACATATTAGGGTAAATATTTATGAGTAATTTGTCTTTAAATGTTTTAGACTTGGTTTCAATAATTGGTGAAGGTAAAAAATTAGAATATCCATAAATTTGCATCATACTGTCTGCTTCGATTTTTATTTCAAATGTTTTTCTTTTAAATTCATCAATATTAATTATAACTGAATCAAACATTCTCAAGCCTTTTTGATAAGTATCCAAACCAGGAGTGACAGGATAAAATCCCATGGCACTAAATACAAACCAAGCACTCATTTGTCCGCAGTCTTCATTTCCAGCTAATCCATCAGGCGCATTGGCATACATTTCTTTTAAAATTTGACTCACTCGTTGCTGTGTTTTTTCACGTTTGCCAATATAATTATACAAATAAGCCATGTGGTGACTTGGTTCGTTACCATGAGCATATTGTCCTATTAAGCCTGTAATATCTGCTTGTTGTCTCCCAGCTGTTTCGCTTGAAGTTTCAAATAATTCATCTAACTTTTTTTCGAAATTTGCTGGACCGCCCATAATATCAATTAAACCATAAACATCTTGAGGAACAAAAAAAGTATATTGCCATGAATTAGCTTCTGTATAATTATTATTTACTTCTTTTGAATTAAAAGGTTCAAGCCAGCCTCCATTATTTCGGGGTTGCATAAATCCAGTTTTAGGATTAAACACATTTTGCCATTTTAAATTTTCAAAAACAGCAGCATGAACATATGAATAATAATCGTTTTTATCTCCATCATTCATCATCCAATAAAGTTGATTTAAACACCAATCATTATAAGCATATTCTAAAGTTTTACTTACACTTTCATGTTCATCTTCTATTGCTAAGTATCCTTTTTTTCTAAATTCAGGCATTCCAAAATGGGGAATATTGGCTGTTTTTTCACAAGCTTCAATAGCTAGTTTTTCATCAAAACCTCTAATTCCTTTGGCATACGCATCTGCTATTACACTAATGGCGTGGTTACCTATCATGCAATTGGTTTCGTTACTACTTAGTTCCCACATAGGCAAGCGGCCTACTTGTTTGTATTGCTCTAAAAAGGTTTTAATAAAATCTAAATTTCTTTCCCGTTGCACAATATTAAACAAAGGATGCAAAGCCCTAAAAGTATCCCACAAACTAAAAACAGTATAATAATTAAAACCTTCAGCTTTGTGAATTTTCATGTCACGGCCAAGGTATCTTCCATCCACATCGTTATAAATACTTGGATGAATAAAACAATGGTAAAGCGCAGTATAAAAAATAATCTGCTGGTCGGCAGTACCACCTTTTACTTGAATTTTATCTAATTCTTTGTTCCATAAAGCTTCGCAATCGGTTCTAACTTTTTCAAAATTCCAATGCGACAATTCGGCTTGCATGTTCTTTTTTGCACCTTCTTCATCTACTCCACTGATGGAAACTTTTACAAAAATAACATCACCTTTTTTAACAGTATATTCAAAAGCACTGCCTGTTTCCATTTTACCATTATCGGAATATAAAGAATGGTTTTCATTTGGTTTTGAAAACTCAATTCTGAAATATACACGTTGGTCTTTTGCCCAAGCTTCACTTCTTCTAAAGCCTTCAATGGTGGTATTATTAATAATATTTATTTTACCATCTAACAATTTATCACGATGCAATAAATCTAGAATAAAGTTGATTTTACCTGCTTTGTTAAATGTGTATTTATGAAATCCCACTCTAGTTGTTGTTGTCAATTCTACATCAATATCATCATCATCTAAATGTACACTGTAATAACCAGCATTTGCTTTTTCGCTTTTGTGTGAATATTTTGATGAATATTTTTTGTTATCAAAACTTGGTTCACCCTTCATAGGCATTAGCATAATATCGCCATAATCGCTGCAACCAGTTCCGCTTAAATGGGTGTGGCTAAAGCCATAGATAACAGAATCGCTTTCGTGATATCCACTGCAACCATCCCAACTACCATCTATTCTCGTATCTGGACTTAACTGAACCATTCCAAATGGAGCCACAGCACCTGGAAAAGTGTGTCCGTGTCCGCCAGTGCCAATAAAAGGATTAACTATTTTGGAGTAATTGGTTTGCGCCTGTGAGGAATAGGCAATGAGCAATTGGCAATAGGCAAATAAAAGTTTTAATAAATAGTATTTTTTCATAATTAATTTAATCCATTATCGTTGTTCGTTGTTCGTAATTCGTAATTCGTTGTTCGTTATTCGTTATTCCAAATATCACTTAAAACTCGCTTTACTTTCATTCCAAATTGCATCCATTTCATCTAGACTCATGTCGGTCATTTTTTTATTAATTTCTTTTGCCCTTTCTTCAATAAACATAAATCTATTTCTAAACTTTTGGTTGGTGTATTCCAAAGCATCATCAGGATTAATACCATTTTTTCTTGCTAAATTTACTAATGCAAAAAGCAAATCGCCAAATTCTTTTTCGGTTTTTTCTTTGTTATTGGGTTTGTTTAATTCAGTTTTAAATTCGGCCAATTCTTCGTTTATTTTGCTCCACACTTGGTCGGCAGTTTCCCAGTCAAAGCCCACTTGTGCTGCTTTTTCTTGTATGCGATAAGCTTTTACCAAACTTGGAATTCCTTTACTTACACCACTCAATACCGATTTATTGCCTTCCTTTAATTTTATTTGTTCCCAATTTTCTTTTACTTGTTCTTCCGTTTCTGCAATTACATTTCCGTAAATGTGTGGGTGGCGAACAATTAATTTTTCGCACAAAGTGTTCAAAACATCAGCTATATCAAAGTGGTTGGTTTCACTTGCTATTTTTGCATAAAAAATAATATGCAATAACACATCTCCCAATTCTTTTTTTAGTTCAGGCAAGTCGTTATTTATAATCGATTCACTTAATTCATAAGTTTCTTCAATGGTTAAATGCCTTAAAGTTTCAAAAGTTTGCTTTTTATCCCAAGGACATTTGTCTCTCAATTCATCCATTATATTAAGCGTTCTTTCAAATGCTTTTAATTTCTCACTTATAGAATTCATTTTTTGATTTTTAAACTAGATATTTGTAAATGTTTTATTAATGCCAAAAGTATTGAAATAAAGCATTTCTACAAATGAAATTAGACTTAAAGCAGTAGTTTTATTAATTTTATAAATATATTTTTAAAGAAGGGTTTGTTTTAATAAATTAAATTTCTATTTTCGCAGCCCTAAATTTTAAAAAATAACAGTTTAAATGGCAACCAAAACAACAAAAGTAAAAAAAGAAGAGAGTGTTGTCCTTAACAACTATGAGTCTGTGATTATTTTCACACCCGTACTCTCTGAAGAACAGCTGAAAGACGCTGTTGCCAAATACCGTAAATTAATTACGGAAAATGGCGGAGAGCTGATTCATGAAGAAAACTGGGGGTTAACCAAATTGGCATACCCTATTCAAAAGAAAAGTACAGGCTTTTACCATATTTATGAGTATAAAGCACCAGCTTCTTTTGTTAGTACCTTCGAATTAGCTTTCAGACGCGATGAAAGAATCATGCGTTTTTTATCAACAGTGTTAGACAAACATTCAATTCAGTACAACGTGCGTAAGCGCAATGGTGAATTTAATCAAGGCAAAAACACAACTAAACAACAGGAGGCTAAAAAGTAATGGCAAAACCACAAAAGAAATATACTGGTTCATCAGTATTTAATACTACGCCAGATGCTGCACAACGCAAAAAATACTGTCGTTTTAAAAAGAATGGTATCAAATATATTGATTATAAAGATGCTAATTTCTTATTAAAGTTTGTTAACGATCAAGGTAAAATTTTACCTAGAAGATTAACAGGTACATCGTTAAAATTTCAACGTAAAATATCTCAAGCTGTTAAACGTGCTCGCCATATTGCAGTTTTACCTTTCACAGGAGATATGATTAAATAATTTAATTGAAGGAGAAACAACAGAGATGAAAATTATTTTAAAAGAAAACATGAAAAACCTTGGAAAACAAGGTGAAGTAGTAATGGTTAAAGATGGTTATGCTAACAATTTTTTATTTCCAAAAGGAATGGCTATTTTAGCTACTTCTGGAAATATTAAAATGATGGAAGAAAATAACCGTCAAGGCGCAATGAAGCGTGAAAAAATGAAAACTGATGCTTTAGCAACTAGCACAAGTATGAACGAAATGGTTATTACAATTGCAACTAAAGCAGGTGCAAATGGTAAAATATTTGGTTCAATTACTCCATTGCAAATTTCTCAAGCTTTAAAAACTAAAGGATACGATATAGACAGACGTAAAATTGAAATTGATGATGTAAAAGTATTAGGTAGTTACGAAGCTATTGTAAACTTACATCGTGAAGTTTCTGTCACTATTAAAGTTGAAGTAGTTTCAGAATAAAAAATTTAAATAAATCCTTGCAGAAATTGCAAGGATTTATTTAAAAAAAAGTTCCTTATCACGCCTAGCGTGATGGATAGAAGAAATGGTTCCTTAGCTCAGCTGGATAGAGCAACGGTTTTCTAATCCGCTAGTTAGCGGACGAAGGTTTGAAAAGGTAAAAAAAATATGGTTCCTTATCACGCCTAGCGTGATGGATAGAAGAAATGGTTCCTTAGCTCAGCTGGATAGAGCAACGGTTTTCTAATCCGCTAGCTAGCGGACGAAGGTTTGAAAAGGTAAAAAAAATATGGTTCCTTATCACGCCTAGCGTGATGGATAGAAGAAATGGTTCCTTAGCTCAGCTGGATAGAGCAACGGTTTTCTAATCCGCTAGTTAGCGGACGAAGGTTTGAAAAGGTAAAAAAAATATGGTTCCTTATCACGCCTAGCGTGATGGATAGAAGAAATGGTTCCTTAGCTCAGCTGGATAGAGCAACGGTTTTCTAATCCGCTAGTTAGCGGACGAAGGTTTGAAAAGGTAAAAAAAATATG
>Ga0247844_1000626_pt1 | contig 73449 bp, 67 predicted proteins | sample LaCtaG_FD_192421 | JGI IMG/M metagenome (GOLD analysis project Ga0247844, IMG submission 192421) | Freshwater microbial communities from meromictic Lake La Cruz, Castile-La Mancha, Spain - LaCruzMarch201714.5m_1 | ecosystem: Environmental > Aquatic > Freshwater > Lake | place: Spain: Castile-La... | reverse complement strand
AGATTTCAGCCAATTCGTGCTGGTTCAAAAAGATAGATTCACGACCTTTCTCCCAACTTTTATTGAAACGCTTTTGGTATTCCGATTTGAAAAAATCGTATTGATTGATACTTTCTAAATGCCTTTCTACCTCTGCAATTTCGGGATTAAGTGGGTCGTACCCCAACATCTCATTAAAGACTTTCAAGAAAATACTTAGCACAGGGTCGATAGTAGAACTCATTCCAGTAATGCCATCAGACTTAGCTGCTATATTAAACAAGATAGATTTTGTTGGTATTTTGGCAACTCGCTTGATATTTCCTTCCAACTCAAAATCATCTTTTGCTTTATTTGCAAATATTTCAGCACATTTTTGACCGTTGATTTCTTTATTCTCCAACACCAATGAAAGCATTTTGAGTAAGTGCGATTTACCCGAACCAAAATAACCTGAAATCCAAACGCTACTGTTAAAGTTGCTTTTGGATAAATCCTCGAATAAGCCGGGGAGCATTTTATTACGATTTGCAACCCCTAAGAGTTCATTGGTAAGTACATATTCTTCCAACTCAGAAAGTAAATGCCTGTCGTCATTAGCTTTTATAACTCCCTCAATGGGGCGATTAATGTCTTTGAGATAAAGTTCTTTTTGTATCATATCAAATCTTATATTCGTTGAGGTTGTGCGCTCTGTAATAATTTTCGTCTTTAATGCTATCAAATAAATTTAATGATTGATTGTTGTAAGTGCCTGGAAAGAGCATTACAAGCGGAATATTGCCTACTAAAGTTTGAAGATTATTCAAAATAGTATGCGAACGGACAAAAGGAAATGCTGCTCCAATGCCTGAAAGTAATAAAATTTTAGCATTGGCATCGGCTACTCTTTTATGTATATCGGGTATTATAACCGAATCTATATTAAGTGGTCCATTCAGGATTCGTAATAAACGCTGTTTGTTAGGCCATGACTGTTCCTGTGCTGTAATTTTATCGAATATATCTTCCCGTTTGAGTATGTCAATACACAATAAGTAGAGGTTGATTTCAATGATTTCAACTCCTTCACTTTGTAGTCTTTTAATTAGTGATTCTGTGTTTGATTCCACTTCACCCAATTTTTGAACTGGAAACGAATGTATGAAAAAAGGCAATTCACCTCCTAAGCCTTCCTTTTTAAGGAACTTAGGACTTGAAAGAATTTTATACAGGTTGTCGAACTCCTTGGGAGCGTTGTATTTGGTATTAGTTGTCATCTTTTGATTTTTCAATTAATACTTTGATTTCTTCACTTGAATATAGAAAAGCAGAAAGATAAACCGGTTCATCATCAAGTACAACCTTTAAAACCTGATTGCTTAAAAATGGCCTTAATATAATGCCATTTTTTATATTGGTAATAAGTCCAACTTGCTCCAATAGTTTGAATACAACCTGTTTGACTTTCTTCGAAGTAATTTCAGTAATATTTTCTAGTTCCGGGTGCTGCAAAGATTTTGAATTTACAAATCGGATATAATCACTGTCTAACAGTGTTCTGTCGAATAATAAGTATTTATTTAGCAGCACTTCAATAATGAAATCGAAAACATAAGGATATGCCTTAACGAGAGAAAGCAAAATCATAGATTTTGCGTCCTCGTAGCTTCCTTGAATCATTAATTGAAGTTGGTAGGGAGTGAGTAAAGATAATCTTTTTTTAATTTCGGAAAACTCTCTTTTAAAAGTACCTTCTTTGACCTTGTTTAAGTGGTTATTATCAGACAAAGAAAACTGAACTGCATTCCAGTCGCTAAGTTTGTGGTATTCTTCCGCAATTACCAATGTTTCAGTGATTAACGCTGAAGCTCCTGTAAATGAAAAAGTGTATTTTTTTGTATTTACCACGATAAATTTAGATTTGAGATTTGCGAAGGGCAAAGATAGAGAAAAAATGTGAAATGGCTTTGACAATTAGCTTTAGCTGATTGTAAATAATCAATAAAAAATTATGCAAAAATAGAGTACGGCTTTGACAGTTTATGTCAAAACCGCATCCACAACTAATTATTTGGTAGTGATTTAATGAATTTTATGACTTCCACGCAATCATAAGCACGATTGTCCCATGTCACATAGTGAGTAATGAACTGTTTTTCTCGAAGTAAAAAAATAGTTCGTCGGTTTACACCGAGATATCTGACTAATCGTGTTATGTGTATTGGTACTTGTTTAGGTTTTCGATTGCGAGGGTATTTAGCTAAATACACTTTTAAACGGATTAGAATTTCGGACTTGTTTGCTGCAAGTTTGAACATTTGTTTTACAAGATATATGTTGTCTTTTTCGAGCTGAATTTGTTTTGCTAGGCGTTTTTCTGAGTATGTCATGGTAGTTTAAATTTATAATTTGTTAGTATTCAATTAAATCTAATTTGTTGATTAATAGTAATAATGCTGGGTTTGCTTCTGTCATTGATTCCAGTTCGGGAGTGAAACGACTTTGAATTGGTGGTACCTCACCCCCAACCCCTCTCCTTGAGGAGAGGGGAGTTCTGAGCTGATTTATTAAAAAATCGGCTATATCAAGACCCTGTGCTTTAGCATAGGGTGTGGCTTCTTTTTCTAAAAGGTCTGAAATTGAAATAATGCAATCGCATTGTTTCTGAATTTCTTTTGCTTTATCTGTCCATTTGCAGAATGCGTTTAAATCGGGATAGAGAATGACAGTTCGCCCTTTTAGGATTTGGCATTTGTCAACGGAAATTCCGTTGATATTGCCAGCTGCAAGCCATATCTGTTCGGGGAAAACAGCTGCTGAAATGACAGCTGATTTTTCGCTTTCGACAATACAAACAATTGCTTCGGGCTGCAAAGCAAGCAGGTGTTCGCCAAAGAAACATTGTTGAAGATTATAATCTTCGGGCAATGTGCCTGATTTTTTGAGTTTGTTGTGTACCCAATCAATTGCACCGCTTTCATGCTTAATACGTTTGCCTGTAAGGCGATTGTATTGCATGATTTTTCCTGTTCGTACTTTTTGTTTGGTGTCGATTTGCCAATAGATTACTTCCTGATTTTTGGTTGCTCCTAAAGCGTATTTTTCGACTATGGATTGAATTTGAGAATCTGTAAGAATCTCAAATAAAAAGCGAACAAAGTTGCTATTGTAACTTGTTGAACGTTCGACATAGGTGAAAGGGATTGTGCCGATAGACCCCACCCCTAACCCCTCTCCATGTGGAGAGGGGGAAGTACGTTGAACAACATTTGTAGAATGAGGAAGATTTGACCCCACCCGACCTCCCCCAAGGGGAGGAGAAAGAGGTAGCGGATTGTCAATGAAAAATTGTTTCGGGGTGTAATGGTACCCGCATTTGCTTTCGCGATTACACTTGCCGACTTTTTTGTTAATTGGCTGGTGCGTGTTTCCATCGAAATAAAGCGTAAAGCTTTGTTTCTTTCCACACTGGGGGCAGGTGTGCCGGGTGGATAGACCTTTGTATTTTTGTAAATATGGTTGTGCGTACATAATTGATAAATAAATTAGTTCAGTGAATAGTGAATAATGAATAATGGCGTAAAAAACTGAATGTGTGAAGTTTAGCCAAGTATTCATTATTCATTGAGTAGTGAAGCGAAACATAGTGTAGTGAACGTGTGAATAATGAATTTACTCGTAAGTTGTTGAGCTGCAAGGCGAAACAACGATATTCATTATTCATTATTCAGAATTAGATAATCGACTAATCGTTGATTGAGATAAGTCGGTTATATCTGCTATTGCTAATTGAGTATAACCTTTTGCCAAAAGGTCTTTTGCATGTTGTTTCATATTAAACTTACTTTTCTCGTTTTGCTGATTTGCAAGTTTTTCAACTTTAAGGCTACATGTTATAAAATATCTGCAAATGTCGATAGCATATTTCATTGTTTCACTAGTAATAGTTCTATCCTTATTTAATCCATTTGGGAAGGTTTTTACTAATTCGATTGTCAAAGCAATACGTAGTACATGCATACGGAAACGAGAATATAAGGCGTGTCGATATGGAATATCGGTGTTGTTACGCTCCCTAACCATTTCGTTAACGAAATCAATATATACCTTTTTAGTATCGTCGGCTAAAGTTAATGTACCAAAACTCACTGCATGTAAATGTTCAATCAGTTTGTTATACCTCATGGCAAAAACAGGATTTGGAATTGCCTCGCTATAATATGGCTGCTTCGCTACATCAGGGAACGCAAAAAGAATTCTTTGAGCAAATCCATTTTCTTTTAGTTGGTTTTCGTTTAAAGTTGCAGGTAGTATTTCGGGTTGAATGCCCCCAACTAATGAAAAATAAGGGTCGGAAATTCTAACATGTTCTTTACTTACTCTTGTAACTGTAAAAGTGCCATTTGTAAACATAGATAAATAACGTTGTACTTCACCACTTTTGGCATATCTACCGAAATCAGCAAACCATCCACTTAATTCATCTCTAAGAAGTGTAAGACCACCATTTTGTTGTAAGCAAGGATAGAGACTTTCAGGGGTAGCATCATCAATAAGTATCATTTTGAGTGTAGGCATTGCCGGTAAATCTGTTTTCTCTTTTTTGGCAATAGCAACAGCAGACTTCCATTCAATCATTTCTTTGATATATAATTCATGACTGATTTTGTCTAGTTCATAAATTGGCTTAAAAGCAATTTTAAGTGGCATATCTTTACCAATACCTGAGGAGCCAATGTACATCATCCACAATTGAGGATAGTTTTTGTATTTACCATCATCTACAACTGCTTTTTTTCGAACCACAGCGCCACATGCTACAAGTAGTGTACATGCAAAGTATTCTAAAGGACTGGCATATACTTTTACACTGTCATTTATTAGGTCGGCAAGAACTTCGGGCATTCCGTACATTGGGAAGGGGTTTGTTGAATTCTTTTGAATATCTATATTCATTTTTGATTTTAAGTCAATAGTTGGATTTATTAGAATTTCTTCTGAACCCCTGGGCTCGCATGTGCCCAAGGGTTTTTGAATGTTTGAATTATTTGTTTCTTGTATCATAGCGTTGTAGTTTTACGCAAATTCTTTTCAAATAATTCAATAATATCCGAAATACGATAAAACACTTTGCCGCCTACTAAAGAGTACTGAATAACGTTATTCTGTCGCCAGTTTTGAGAAGTTTTATTGCTGATTTTCATTATATGAATGAACTCAGCATTGTCGATTAATCCTGTTGGATTTGACTTTTTGGGGTTGGATAGCATTTGATTTAGTTTATCAACCTGCACCTGAATAGAATCAAGTTTAATTTCAACTTTACGAATAGCTTTATTAGTTTCTTCAACATTAAAAAAACGTTTGTTGCAGTCTGCAACGAATGTGTCAAGACATTCCATGTATTTATTTGTTCTATGGTACATGGTTATTTCCTCCTCCCTGATTTTTGTGAGTACTCAAAAACTTCATCTCTCATTTCGGAATTCGTTTTTCTTTTGCCACTTTCAATCCATTTAAGAAGCTCGTCTTCGTAGAAATAAAGTTTTTTACCTGCCTTGTAGCTTGGGAGTACTCGTGTGCGAACTAAAGCATAGATTGTTGGTTTTGCTTTGCCTGTAATCTGGCAAGCTTCTTCAATGCCAATAGGTGTCCGGGACTTGGAAGTGATTTTGCGATTGTTATTCGCTTCAATAACTAAAGCTTTCAGTTCTAAAACTTCTGCCATTAATAAACTAACCGCTTGCGGTAGTTTTTCAAAAGATAATTCTTCTGTCTGCATAAAACTTGTGTTTTATGTGGGCATAAAATAAAAATGCACCACTGGTTGAACAATGGTGCAAAAGTAAATGTATAAATATCGTATGTAGTTGATTATCAGTTGTTTGTAGTTGTTAGACAACTAACAAACAACATAACAACTTATTTTTTTATCATTTGAGCAATTTTTTCATTAATACTTATGTAAAGTGCATCCTTTTGTGAGACTGAAATTTCATCAGTTCCTGATAGGAAACATTTATTTATTGCAAACATGCCATCGAAATCAGGTGAATTTTTAAGAAGTGAAACAAAGTGTTTTCTTGATTGTGTTTTTGAGTTGGGAAAAATATTAATTAATTCGTACTTCGTGAACAGCAAGTATAAAACTATTGCCATACTCTTTCCTGCATATGATTGAAATTCATTTTGAATTTGGGATATTAGAATAGTATTTGATTTGTCTTTAAAGAAATCATCAAGTTTCAGTTTTTCGCTTTGAATTGATTTACGTTTATTATTATCTTGATTAGGGTCAATGTTGATTTTTACTTCGTTTGACTCCTTTCTTATATTTTCATCCGTAGATTTACTGTTATCCGATTTTATATGGTCTAAAACCGAATGTTTAATTTGATCATCAAGGACTTGGATAGCTTTCTTGTATTTTATTATTTCACTTGGATATTCATGTTTGTTAAAGGCATAGAAAATGTCTTTAGTTCCTAATAGACTAAATTCTAATTGGGCCATACCTTCGGCAAATATATGTTTCTTTTTTAAAATATCAGGTTCATTATCTGCTAACCATTTGCGCTCTAAAAAACTAAACCCAATACTTCGAGGCGTGTATTTATTAATTATTTGAAATGGAAAACGAATAAAAAAATCAAATAGATTGTCGTATAGTTTTTCTAAGTACACATAACCTTCAAAATTTAAAATAATAATTGATTTGAAATTATATTTATTATTGTACCATTCATACGTTACTTTGTTGTTATGAAAATTACAATAGGCAATAATTGATTTTTCAAAATGTTTGCTAATAAGAAGTTCGAAGAATTTTCTTTTTTTTTCGTCTGCTTCGACAACATCATCTGGATAGTAATTATTGTTAGACTTTATATGCTTTCTAAATACAAAACCTAAAAATTTAAAGAGCTGGACTCTAAAAAACCCTAAACGCTCTTCTGCTTTACAATTGTATTCATACCATTTCTCTTCGTTTATTTTGATCGCAGCAGGTATAAATGAAAACATTTTAAAATCAAAATCAAGAGTTTTGAAATAATAAACATCTTCTTGCGTTGATTCTTTACGATTTAGGATAAGCTCAAAGCGTTCAATTGCTTTCAGCAGATTATTATTCATTGATTCACATTTAATGATAAATCCGGGTATATCGTCCATTTCACCCCATTCTGTTAAGTCAATTTCTTTAATATCGGTAATCGTTACTGGTAGATTAATATTTGATTCCATAGGTGTAATGATTATTTACGTGTAATACTGATTTTATTTGTAGTGGCTTTTTTCTTTTTGTCAAGTAAATGCGTATAAATCTGAGTAGTTTCAATTTTTTTATGTCCTAACATTTTTTGTATCGTGTAAATATCGGTGTCGGCTTCTAGCTGCAAAGTAGCGTAAGTATGGCGGAAGCAATGAAAAGTAATGTTTCGATTAATACCTGCATCTTTGAGCCATTTTTTTAATGGCGCCTGTGTATCTTTGTATTTAAGTGTTTTAAAGACTTTCTCACTTGACTCTCCAGTGCTTCCAATTAATTCGAAAGTTTCTTCATTAAGTGGCATAGTTTCAAAACCTTTAGTTTTCTTCTGTCTAAAGCGAATTACAGCATCACCAGCAACGTCCTTTTGAATTTCGCTCCAAGTTAGTTTTTCGATATCCGAAAATCTTAAACCGGTAAGGCAAGAAAACAAAGAAGCTTTTTTAATTACATCGCTTTCGCATGGTGTTTCATTAAGTTTGAATACTTCTTCAATGGTAAGAAAATCTCGGGAGGTTTCTTCTTCTTTGATTCCTTCAATAAAGTCATTGACATTTGAAGTTAATTTTTTCTCCTTATATGCTTGCTTTAACAATGCCCGAAATTTACCATAATATGATAATGCAGAATTAACAGCAAGCTTTGTAGGATTCTTTTTGCTTTTAATTTGATTGGCAGTAAGTAAGTATTCTCTAAAACGATTTGAAAGCTCAGGTGTAACATCACCAAATGTACAAACGCCTTTTGTAAAATTGAGAAAATGCAAATATGATACCTCCCAATTGTTATCGCTCCTTTTATTAGCCACTTCCTTGAAGTAGGCCAGAAAGTTCTGTTTTGGTAGGGATTTATCAATAAAATCGAATTTTTCATTGATAATCTGCATTTCTCTTAAACCCCGAACTGCTTCAGCTTTTGCAATTTTCTCTTTGTTAAGCTCTTTTTCAAATTCGTTGAGTGGTTTTGTGAGTATGTAAATACCCAAAAACTCACGCCTGGAATATTCCCCAGTAACCGGATTCTTAACAGCTGGATAAAAATCTAAATATAATGATTGCTGTAAGCCGCCTTTAATTGGCTTTTTTCTTAATGTGACTCCCATAATACTAAGATTTTAGTTGGTAAGATAATTTTGATTAGCTACACGAGGTAAATAATAAGGCACATCCTCTTTAACTACAGTAGGTTTTACAGCATTTTTTGAATAAGAGGTTGTTTTATTTTTTTGTAAAAAATACTTATCAATATGTTTTTGACTAACATGAGTAAATCTACCAATTTTTATAGTTGGCATTTTATACCGAGTAATAATAGCCCATATCTGTCTTGTTTTCACATTGAATTTTTCCGAGATTTGAATTAAGGAATAAAATTCAGTCAAAGGCTTTGGTTCTGCTTTTTGTTGCTTTTCGAATGGCTCTGCTATCTGTAAAAGTTCATCTATATCCTTCCTCCTTATCACAGTCATTCGGCTTGATAATCGAACCGCTTTGAGTTGTTTGGAATATATAAGATTATAGATAGTTTGCTTGCAAACTCCCAATAAAACTGCTGCTTGAGCACACTTTAAAAATTCATTGTCTTTGAATTTCTCAATTGGCTTGTTTTTGATAATCTCATCTGTTACTTTTTCGACAGAAACTTTTTTTTGAAGTCGAGCATTTGCTTTATATGCTCGGCAGTTACATACGTGTGAACAGTACTTTGTACTTTTAGTAAATGCGTCAAATTCGCTGCCACACCATTCACAAACTTTTCTCATTACTACTAATGATTTACTCATGATTTCTCTTTTTTAGTCTATTATAATCTATCTTATTACACCATAGTCCAAAAGTGTGCACTCATGTGTGCATTTTTTTAGTTTGGACTCCCTCTATAACTGTCGAGGTACAACAAAGGTACAAAAAATATATTTACAAGCATCATCATTGATTAAAAATAATAGTTATAAATACTAAAAAAGCCCTGTTTATCAGGGCTTTTAGTATCAATGGTAATTGATTGTGATTAGTGAAAATTCGGGATTATTTTCCGATACAGAATTTACCAAAGATATTTCCTAGAATTTCATCGTTTGATATTTGTCCGGTAATTTCGCCGAGAAAATGCATGCATTCGCGTATATCCTGCGATAAAAAATCGCCTGAAATATTATTTTCAAGCCCTTCCGAAACACGCTTAATGGCTTGCAAGGCATGTTCAAGCGCTTCGAAATGGCGTACATTGTTTACAACTACATCGTCGGTCTGAATTTCGGGCAACTGTGACGCATTTATCAAAGCATTTTCAAGCGCTTCGGTATTTATTCGGTTTTTAGCCGAAATATAAATACGTTCTCCATCGAACTGATCAAAAAGATGCGTTAAAACATCGCGTTCGTCTTCGGCAATTTTATCTATTTTATTAAACACTAAAATTACTTTTTTACCAGCAGCACGTTTTTGAATACGCTCAGTTAACCATTCAATATGCTCGCTAAGCTCAGTACAATCAAGAATCCAAAGCACAATGCTAGCTTGTTCAATTTTTTGATAGGTGCGTTCAATACCCATATTCTCAATTTTATCTTTGGTATTGCGTATGCCGGCAGTATCAATAAATCGGAAATTAATTCCTTTAATCGAAATAATATCTTCAATTACATCGCGCGTAGTTCCGTGAATATCAGATACTATAGCTCTATCTTCGTTCAAAAGCACATTTAGAAGTGTGGATTTACCTACATTGGTTTCGCCAACTAAAGCCACAGGAATACCATTTTTAAGTGCATTTCCAACAATAAACGAATTTGCCAGACGAGTAATAAGTTGTTCAATATCAGCAGAAAGTTGCTTTAAATGATCGCGGTTTGCAAACTCAACATCCTCTTCCGAAAAATCGAGTTCTAACTCAACCAACGAAACAAAATTGAGTAATTGTGTTCGAAGTTTTATTAATTCATTCGAAAACCCACCACGCATTTGATTCATTGCCATGCGATGCGAAGCAGCTGACGTAGATGCTATTAAATCGGCTACAGCCTCAGCCTGCGAGAGATCCATTTTTCCATTCAGAAATGCACGCTGCGTAAATTCACCTGGTTGGGCTAAGGCACAACCACTTATTATCAACAATTGAAGTATATTTTGCTGAATAAATACAGAGCCATGGCAAGAAATTTCAACCACATCTTCACCTGTAAACGAATGTGGATTCCGAAAAACGGTTACCAATACTTCGTCGATAATTTCACCTGACTTATTTACAATATTTCCAAAACTAACCGTATTGGCAGCCTGTATCAATAAGCTTTGATTTTTGCTTTTGGGCTTGTAAATGGTATCACAAATTTCATAAGCTTGCTGTCCCGAAACGCGAATTACAGCTATACCCCCTGTTCCGGGCGCTGTTGAAATGGCTGCAATGGTCGAATTGGTTATCATAAAAATGAATTTATTATCAAAAGTACACAAAGATATAACAATACAAAGAAAATGCGAAATGTAGTAGCCAAAAATTGATATTATTTCGATTCTTTCGTCCAATTGCCATAACATTTTATATCTTTGTACGTTATTAAATCATTCAATAAAATAAAATAAATTATTAATGAAACGTATCATTCTTTTTTTCACAGTAGCCATCACTTTCCTATCGTGCAAGCCCGATGAGCCAATAGCAAAATACATTTACGAAGCCAAACCACATTACAACAAGGGATATGTTGAATTTTACGGACCGTATTACGATCAGTTTAATATTAAAAATAATGTTGTTTCACTTTCGCTTTTCAGCGATTCGCTTAAGATTTCGGATGAAGGTGAGTTGAGTGGATTAGGTCAATACCTAACAATTGACGATATTTTTGTTCCCGATGGCGTTGATTATTTAGCAGAGGGAGAGTATGTTGCAGACAGCACATCAAAACCATATACATTTTTCCATGGTCAGAATTTTAAAGTAGATGATCTTAAAATTGATGTAGGCGCTAGTTTGTATTATTTCGAAAAAAACAAAAATTTTTCGGTAAAAAAACATATTAGTAGAGGTTCGTTTACCGTTAAAATCACTGATTCAAAGCATATTATCACATGCAATTTTGTACTATCGGACAGTTCGAAAGTGGAGGGAAGTTTCTCCGACACGCTACCTCATTTTGATTTTTCTTTGCCTACAAAGGATGGAATTCGACGGAAAGTTATTACTAAAATAGCTTTACAATAGTTTTTATATAATTATTATTCAGCATTTACCATCCATGCCGAAAAAACATTTATATATTCCCAAAACGAGCATATAAGAGTCTCTGTTAATCCTGTTTCGATTAATGCCTGACGATAACACGTAAGCCATACAATTCGGCCTTGGGGTGTGATTTTAAATGGTGCATGACGGTTAATCATCATGGGTTTCCCCCTATGTTGATTAAAATAATCGGGTCCACCACAAATCTGAATCATAAAATCGGACGAATGCAATTTTGCATTTTCAAAATCCTCATCACTTTCAGGAAATAGATGTTTAATATCACTTACACGCATTAAGTCATAATGCCTGCTAACCATTTTTTGTATTCCTTCTTCACCCAATTGTTTTAAAAAATCTCTTACCGGAATTGTTACATCGGGCCTCTCCCCCATTTTATATTCGTTTATTTTTAATTCCATTTTTTGTATACATTAAAAAAATCTATCTTTGTAGTTCAAAACAAACTCAAGCTCAATATGTTTATTAACGAACGCGAAACACGTACCGAAAGACTCTTGGAAGTCGCTAACAAAATGATGACTGCAACAAAATAAATCATTATCGGTATGGAACTTATAGAATTTTTAATACTTGGTATTGCAGCCGGAATTTTATCGGGTTTATTTGGTATTGGTGGAGGAATTGTAATGGTTCCAACACTTATTGCCATATTTGGTATGGATATTTTGAATGCTAATGCTACTTCACTAGCTGCCATGCTATTACCTGTAGGTGTTTTTGGTGTTATTGCCTATTACAAAGCCGGTTTAATTAACATAAAAGATTCGCTGTGGATTGCATTGGGCTTATTTGCAGGTTCATTTCTGGGTGGCGAATTTGCCGTAAATGTAAGTGAAAGTATTCTTGCCAAACTATACTCAGGCTTTTTATTATACATTGCTCTTAGCTATTTCGATTTTTTTGCAAAAATAGGATCTTTACGTAAAAAATACCTAGGTTCGAATAGCAATAATGACAAAACGGGTAATGTTGAAAAATCAGATTTTAAAATTACGAAAAATAAATGGTATTATTTTATTCTGGTTGGTTTTGCTGCCGGAATATTTGCAGGTATGTTTGGCAAAGGTGGTGGAATTATTATTGTACCCATACTTATCAGTCTTTTTCGTTACGAAGGTAAAATGGCTGTTGCCACTTCATTGGCTGCTCTACAGCTTCCGGTAGGCCTGCCTAGTGTTTTGATTTATGCTGATAAAGGATATTTAAATATTGGGATAGCCGCAATAATTGCACTCGGAATGGTTATTGGTGCTTTAATTGGCTCAAAACTAGGCATTAAATTACCTACTAACGCATTCAAAAAATTCTACGCTGTATTTTTGCTGATTGTAGCTATTTATATGATCGTAGGCTATTTATAAAGAATAAAAATAGTGGGTCTTTTACTCAAATCCGGCACATTTCCTTTCCAAGCTTTTACCGTTTTAGTAACAATAAACTCGGTTTCGAGTGTAATGTCGGCTGCAATGCAAAGTTTTGTATTGGGTTGGCAGTTGTTTAAAATATCATCCAGCATTTTCATATTACGATAAGGCGTTTCGATGAAAAGCTGCGACTGACTTTCGGAATAGATTCGATTTTCGAGTTTTTTCAATGCTTTTACTCTATCGGCAGGTTGTACAGGCAAATATCCTACAAATGCAAAACTCTGGCCATTAAAACCCGAAGCCATCAATGCTAACAATATGGACGATGGGCCAATAAGTGGAACTACCTTAAACTGTTGACTTTGAGCCATTGCCACCACATCGGCACCAGGGTCGGCAATAGCCGGACAACCTGCTTCGGAAATTACACCCATATCATGCCCTTGTGTCATAGGTTTAATATACGAACTTAACTCAGTAGCCGTAGTGTGCTGATTAAGAACAAAAAAAGTCAAATCGTCAATCACAATAGCCGGATTTACTTTTTTCAGAAATCGGCGTGCTGAACGCAAGTCCTCCACAATAAAATATTTTATCGAGGAAACAATCTTGGCATTGTATTGAGGTAATATTCGATCGAAGTTTGTTTCACCAAGCGAACAAGGTATAAGATAAAGTGTTGACATCTATTAAATTAGAAGTTAGAAGTTAGAAATAATGTTATACAGGCACTATATACTTGCATTTAAATCGTCCAACACTTCGCTGAGCAATTCCCATTCATACATTTTATGTTCCAATTCGCGTTGTTTTTTCTGATATTGTATAATAAAATCTGAGTCTGAAGCAAATTCGGGTAATTCCAGTTTTTTATTCATCTCCTGAAGTTCATGCTCAAATTTCTGAATATGACCTTCCATCTCCTCAACGTCTTTTTCAGCTTTCCTTATTTTTTTATTAATTTCCTTCCGTGCTTCGTAACTCAATTTATTTTCGGACTGCGATTTATCTTCGATAGTTACTTCACGCTTCAATTGGTTCTTAACCTCCAGCTCATTCAGGTTTTGCATTTTTTTGTACTGCAAAAAGTCGTAAATACCACCTAAGTGTTCCCTTACCTTTTTATTGCCAAATTCATACACCTTATCAACCAACCCGTCGAGAAACTCGCGGTCGTGCGAAACAAGTATTGCTGTTCCATTAAATGCTTTAATTGCCTCTTTGAGTACTTCCTTTGAACGCATATCGAGGTGATTTGTAGGTTCATCCAGTATCAAAAGGTTTACTGGTTCTAGTAGTAACCGAATCATAGCCAATCTACTACGTTCGCCACCCGATAATACCTGTACTTTTTTATCCGAAGCTTCGCCACCAAACATAAATGCACCTAAAATATCACGAATTTTAGTTCTGATATCACCAACAGCCACATAATCAATAGTTTCGAAAACAGTTTTTGTCTCATCGAGCAACGAGGCTTGATTTTGAGCAAAATAGCCAATTTTTACATTATGGCCATGTTTCAATTTGCCCGAAAACTCAATCTCGTTCATGATACATTTTATGAGCGTGGATTTACCTTCGCCATTTTTGCCTACAAAAGCCACTTTTTCGCCCCTATTGATGATAAGTCCAACATTATCGAGCACTACATAATCGCCATAAGCTTTGGTTAAATGTTCTACTTCAATAGGTATTATTCCCGAATGAGGTGCAGTAGGAAATTTGAGATGTAGTCGTGAATTGTCTTCCATATCCACCTCCAAGCGCTCCAATTTGTTGAGTTGCTTTATGCGCGACTGTACTTGAATGGCTTTGGTAGCTTTGGAGCGAAAACGATCAATAAAATCCTCGGTATCCTGAATCATTTTTTGTTGATTCTCATACGCACGTACTTGCTGATCATGACGCTCTTTACGAAGTTCGATGTATTTGGAGTAATTTACATTATAATCGTAAATTTTACCGAGTGAAATTTCGATTGTACGGTTTGTTACAGCATCGATAAATGCTTTGTCGTGCGAAACAAGAATAACTGCGCCGCTAGATGATGCCAAAAAGTTTTCGAGCCATTGTATTGATTCAATATCGAGGTGATTTGTTGGTTCATCAAGCAGCAGTATATCAGGACGTTGTAACAGAATTTTGGCCAATTCAATACGCATACGCCATCCGCCACTAAACTCCGAACATTGACGGTCGAAATCGGTACGAAGAAAACCTAAACCTAATAAAGTTTTTTCGATTTCGGCATAAAAATTACCACTACCAACTATATTTAGGTGCTCCGTATGATGTGAGAGTCTATCAATTAAATCGTGATAGGAAGGGCTGTCGTAATCAGTACGGTCGGCCAATTCCTGGCTAATGTGGTCGATTTGAACTTGAAGCGAAGTAATGTGTTCAAATGCTTTTTCGGCCTCTTGCATCACAGTAGTACCATGATTGTGTATCATGTGCTGAGGTAAATAGCCTATTGTAAGATCTTTAGGGAGTGTAATGTTGCCACGAGTAGGAATTTGTAAACCAGCAAAGACCTTTAATAAGGTGGTTTTACCAGCGCCATTTTTGCCTACCAGGGCAATTTTATCCTTTTGATTTACCAGAAAAGTAATTTCGTCGAACAAAGGGGATTCACCAAATTCAATTGTTAATTGTTCGACAGAAATCATATTTTAAATTGATGTGATAATATGTTGATGTGATGAAATGATGATCTTTTAATACTTTATGAACCTTATAAACTTTATGAACTTTAAAAACTCCTTTAACTAAACATCCAAACGTTCATATTGCGAATTCTTGCTTTTAAATTCAGGTACAATTTTTTTCATCTGTGATACTGTCAAAAAATTCTTACAAAGTAAACTATAATCAATTAGCTCTTCAATTTGGCTTGTTATGGAGTCATAATCGTATTCTTGAACCTTAGCAATCATAATTTTTGGATTATGAGTTTTGGTAGTAATTTCTTTTTGATTTAAAAGCTCTTCGTACAATTTTTCGCCTGGACGTAAACCTGTAAATTCGATTTTGATATCAACCTCTGGAATATAGCCAGCCAAGCGAATCATTTTTTTAGCTAAATTTACAATTTTAACAGGTTGTCCCATGTCAAAAATAAAAATCTCGCCACCATTACCCATAACTCCAGCTTCGAGTACAAGTGTACAAGCTTCGGGTATAGTCATAAAATAACGAATAATTTCAGGATGTGTAACCGTAATTGGTCCGCCTTTTTCAATCTGACTTTTAAACAATGGAATAACAGAACCATTGGAGCCCAACACATTACCAAAACGAGTTGTAATAAATTTAGTTGAATCATTGCCATCCTCAACTAACTTTTTATAAAGCGATTGAACATAAATTTCGGCAATTCGCTTGGATGCTCCCATAACATTGGTAGGGTTCACAGCTTTATCGGTGGATACCATTACAAAGCGTTGAACTTTATATTTCACAGCTAAATCGGCCAAAATTTTTGTTCCACGTACATTTACCTGTATACTTTCAACCGGATTATCCTCCATTAAAGGCACATGTTTGTATGCAGCGGCATGATAAATATAATCAGGTCTATACATATCCATCATATATTCCATACGTTCTTTATTACGTACATCGGCCAAGAAAACACTCATGTTTTGATCAGGATATTTCTCTTCGAGCTCCAAACGCAAATTGTGCATAGGCGATTCAGCCTGATCGAGCAGAACAATAAGTTGTGGATGATAGCTTATAATTTGAGCAACAATTTCGCTTCCTATAGATCCTGCAGCACCAGTCACCAATACAACTTTTCCTTTGTGTGCTTCAGAAATTTTCTCAGTTTCGATATGTATTTTGGGCCTTTCCAATAAATCTTCAATCTGAACCGATTTAATTTGTTTAATTGTAGGCATATCGTTTTTCCAAATACTCACTGGTGGTGCTGTTAAAACTGCCAGATTATTGCTTAAAAACAATTCTAAATCAACCTCAGGATTAATTTTTTTCATCTGAGTTGGCGAAACAATAATGGCTTTTGCTTTTTTAGAAACCGTTTTTTTGATCGTTTTTTCGTCGAAATGATACACCTTAACACCCATAATGATACGTTCAGTAGCATTTTTATCATCATCGATAAAACCGACTAACTTATATTTTATTTCACTTTGCTCCGAGCGCAGCATTTTGGCAATACCTACAGCTGCCGATTTTGTGCCATATATCATTACAGGCGTAATTTTACCTCCATTTGTAGTGAAATAATCGAAAATAATTTTAGCGCTTAATCGTAAAAAAAACAAGAACAAAAACGAGAAACCAGCATAAAGTATTAAACCAGTAGTATAGTAAAGTTCGAATTGGTAAAAAACTTTTAGAAAAACATTTGTAGCTATTAATATAACAACAGTAGATAAAACAGCAAATAAAAGTTTGGCAGCATCAACATATCCTGAATAGCGCAAAACGCCTGAATAGGTATGGAATATCCAAAAGAAAATGATTTGTATAAATAAAATTATTGATAAACGTTGATAAAAATTCAGAATACGAATATCTACTTGATTTTCAGAAATTTTTGACGCAATAAAACTTGCAATAAAAAATGCAACTATACATAATGCAATGTCAATTATTAAAACTATCCAACGTGGAACGTAGCGCAATGAGGTTAAATGCGAAAAAATATCTGATCCTGTCAATAAATTTTCTTTATCATTCATACTGAATAAATTTTGGTCATTAGTTTTATGGACTACAAAGATAATTCTAAATATTAAATAATAACTCAAAAAAGGGAACTAATTATTCAATAGCAATTTGAATTACTACTAAAATTTTATACATCAACCACATAGCTGTTAAACCATCTTTAACATTGAAAATGAAAATATATTACATATCTTTGCAAAATCAAAATAAAAAACTAAATTTCATGTCGGTACATAGCGATAATCCAAGAAGAGTTACAACCCAGAGGTTGATAGAAATGAAAAAACGTGGTGAAAAAATCAGTATGCTAACTGCTTACGATTATACAATGGGTAGTATTGTGGACCACGCAGGCGTTGATATAATACTTGTTGGCGATTCAGCTTCCAACGTAATTTGTGGAAACACCACAACACTTCCAATTACGCTTGATCAGATGATTTTTCTTGCTAAATCGGTAGTGAGAGGTGTAAAACGAGCATTAGTAGTTGTTGATATGCCTTTTGGAACGTATCAAGGCAATTCGAAAGAAGCATTAGCTTCGGCCATTCGAATAATGAAAGAAACACATGGCGATTGTTTAAAACTGGAGGGTGGCGAAGAAGTTTTAGAATCGGTTAAACGTATTTTATCTGCCGGAATACCTGTAATGGGCCACCTTGGACTTATGCCACAATCAATTAACAAATATGGCTCCTATTCAGTAAGAGCGCAGCAAGAAGCCGAAGCCGAAAAGTTAATTAGAGATGCTAATTTGCTAGAACAAGCGGGTTGTTTTGCTATTGTACTCGAAAAAATCCCTGCTAAACTAGCCAAGCAAGTTGCCAGTGAGCTTACTATACCAATTATTGGAATAGGTGCTGGTAATGGTGTGGATGGACAAGTACTTGTTTTACACGATATGATTGGACTAACTCAAGATTTTTCGCCACGCTTTTTACGTCGATATGCTAATTTACAAACAATTATGAATCAAGCCATTGAGCATTATGTGGCAGATGTAAAATCGGGTGAATTTCCAAGCGAAATGGAACAATACTAATTAAAATCCAAGTAATTCTTTGGCATTTAAAACCGAAATTTCGGATAGTTTTTTTCCACTAAGCATTTGAGCAATTTCAGTTATGCGTTGATTATCAGTCAATCGTTCAATAAATGTTTGTGTTTGTATTCCGGAATCATCTTTATAAACTCGGTATTGCACTTTGCTTTTTGCTGCAATTTGTGGTAAGTGCGTAATGGTTATAACCTGCATTCCTATACTCATTTCTTGCATTATCTCCCCCATTCGGTGAGCAATTTCACCTGAAACTCCGGTATCAATCTCATCGAAAATAATGGTAGGCAAGTCCGACTTATTTGCAATTAAGGCTTTTATCGAAAGCATCAACCTCGAAACTTCACCACCCGAAGCAATGAGTTGCACGGGTTGCATTTCTCTGTTTTTATTTGCTGAGAAAAGAAACTGCACCTCGTTTTGACCATTAATTAAATAATTATCAGTAACCTGAACATTCACAACAAACTGAATATTTGGCATGCCAAGTATTTTCAGTCTTTCAACCATGTATTTTTCAATTTGACCTACAACTTTTTGTCGCGATAGTGTAAGTTGTAGGGCTTGCTCTTTTACTTGCTCAAAAGTTTGGACAATATGTTTTTTAAGATTTTCAATTTCTTCGTCAAAGGAGTCAATTTTCTGAAGTTGAGCTTCGTAATCATCACGTATTGCAATCAACTCTTCAACCGATGTCACTTTATATTTTTTCTGAAGTGTAAACAATTCGCTTAATCTATTCTGAATCAGCATTAATCGCTCAGGATTATCTTCAATTTTATCGGCAAATGAACTTAATTCCGATTTTATATCTTTGAGTTCAATATAAGCCGATTGCAATCGCTCAGCCCAACTTTCGCCATTAACTACATAATTCTTAATTCGCGATACAGATGTAATTATATCTTTTAACTGCGCTAAAACAGCACTATCGTTTTCGAATAAATTTTGCGACGTAAGCAATTCTATTTTAATTTCCTCGGCATGCGCAAGTGTATCCTGCTCTAATTCAAGCATTTCTTGTTCATCAGCTACTAATTGTGCTTCAACCAATTGATTATATTGAAACTGAATATAATCTAACTCAGTGCTATAGCGACGTGCATTTTGTTCCAGTTTTCTCTGGTCGGCTAGTAATTGTTGCCAACGCTGAAAACTGTCAGTATAAGCATTTAAAAGCAATGAATTTTGAGCAATAGTATCAACCACATCGAGCTGATAGGTAGGATTAGCCAACATGAGATTATCATGTTGCGAATGAATGTCGATAAGCTGAACAGTGAGCTCACGTAACACATTTAAAGGCACCGGAGTATCGTTAATAAAAGCCCGCGATTTACCAGCACTTGTTAACTCCCTTCGAATAATACATTCGTCCGATGGAGTATCAATATCATTTAGAGTAAAAAAACCACTTAATTTTGTATAACCTTTAATATCGAAAGTTGCCTCAATAACACATTTATCAGCATCATTTTTAATGGCTTTTGTTTCGGCTCTTTGTCCTAAAATTAACGATAATGCACCTAAAATAATAGATTTACCTGCACCAGTTTCGCCAGTAATGGACAAAAAACCTGACTCGAAATCAATTTCGAGTTCCGAAATAAGAGCATAATTTAAAATATAGAGTGATTTAAGCATTTTTAATTTTTCAAAATTTTTTCGTAACGATCAGTTTGAGTTGGATTTACATCCGATAAAATTTCAACAGCCTCTTTTTTCTCTTTATCTGTGGCTTTTGAAAAAATATTTATCAACTCTTCGTTTTTGGCATCCAAAAACGAGGCAATAACAATAGCCGAAGGACGTGCTCTATTCGCTTCGCGCAGTAATGGTAATCCCAGAGCAATCTTTGATCGAGCATTTGTTATATTAACCGACATTTCGTCCAATCCCAAACGGTGATATTCGTAGAAATAAGATCTGTACTTTTTAAAAGCTTCGTCTGTAAGATTATTGACCAATGCATAGCGGTTTTTACTACTCTCAAACGCTTTCCAACCAACTAAATCGGCTGCCTGAGCTGCATTTACAATTCTTTCGGCTGCTTCGAAAAAAGGTGTACCTCCTAACCTTGCATACGAATCTAAATCGTAACCAATTATTAAATAGGCATAATAAGCCAACACGGCTGTAAGATTTGAAGTAATGGTATTTTCGTTCATTTCGAGTTGATCGAACTCCTTATAATCAAACGAAAAATAATTGTCCTTAAAATTAAAAAGCGTGGTATTGTACGATGAATTGTAGACCGGTCGACGCGATTGAATTTGAATATCGGCTGTAAACAAGTCTCCATCAACCTTTTTTACAATAATACTCATATTACATTCAATCTTTTCGGTATTCGCAATTGTCATTTCTGACCAACGACGCGTATTCATAAACTCCGAAATTGATTTTTGAAGCGTATTAAATACTGACTTATTGGTACCAATAACCATATCGGAATTAATATTTACATTGCATTTTAATTCCTGCGAAAACAAGTTTATAGTACCAAAAAGGCCTGCAAACAATATTACAATTAACTTTTTCATTCAGCGTTCAACATTAAAAAATAAGTGTATTTATTTCATTCACAATATCATCGGCTACAGCAAGCTTAGTTTTCAGCTCATAATGTTTTTTATAACCTGAACTATGAATAATTGATACTTTATTGGTATCAAATCCAAAACCCGATTCAGCATCCTGAAGCGAATTTAAAACAATAAAATCAAAATTCTTTCGTTCCATTTTTGAAATTGCGTTTGCCTCCTCATTATCAGTTTCGAGTGCAAAGCCTACTAAAAACTGTTCATCTTTTTTAATTTTTCCAAGAGTAGCAGCAATATCTATTGTAGGCTTTAGTTCAATCGTCAAATCATCATTCTCGCGTTTAATTTTCGATTTTGATTTATACGAAGGAGCAAAATCAGCAACAGCAGCACATAAAATAGCACCATCCATCTTATCGAATTTACTCATTACAGCTTTATACATTTGATCGGCTGTATCAACATTTATTCGTTTAATATTTCGGTGTTTGGCGCTTAAACTAACTGGACCAGCTATTAATGTAACTTCGGCTCCTTGCATAGCGCAAGACTCAGCCAGTGCAAAACCCATTTTACCAGATGAGTAATTGCCAATAAAGCGTACAGGATCTATTTTTTCGTAGGTAGGACCAGCTGTGATCAATACTTTTTTGCCTAACATTTTTTTGGGCGTAAAATAATCGGTCATATAACGAATAATATTTTCGGGCTCTTCCATTCGTCCTTTACCCTCAAGTCCACTTGCCAAGAAACCTACTGATGAATCAATAATGTGATTTCCATAGGCTTGCAATTGTTTAATATTTCGTTTTGTTGATGGATGTGCATACATATCCAAATCCATTGCTGGAGCAATAAATACAGGACATTTAGCAGACAAATAAGTAGTCAACAACAAATTATCGGCTACTCCACTCACCATTTTCCCAATAGTATTGGCAGTGGCAGGGGCAATTATTAAAGCATCTGCCCACAAACCTAAATCAACATGACTATTCCAATCGCCGTTTTCGGGATTAAAAAAATCCACTAAAATTGGATTGTTTGAAACGGTTGCCATAGTAAGTGGTGTAATAAACTCTTTTGCTAAAGGAGTCATAACTACTTTTACTTCAGCGCCTTCCTTTACCATTAATCTTGCAAGAATAGCAGCTTTATATGCCGCAATACTTCCTGTTATTCCCAGAATAATTTTTTTTCCTTTTAACATAGCCTTTTCCCTTTCAATTAAATTAAATAAATCGAAATATTACACTCACAATATTATATACGGCAAAAATACAAAAATGTTATGAACTGAACTCACAAAAAAAAATAAAAGAACAAAGTAGTTTAAAAACTCTTCATTCTTTTATTAATAATATTCTTAAATCTAGGATTTAAAATTTACTTTATCTTGCTATCTTTTATCGGATTACGATAATAAACCTTTTCTTCGATAAATTCCTGTGTAGCTACTAGAGTAGGTTTAGGAAGTTTTTCGTAATGACGCGAAATTTCAATTTGTTCACGGTTTTCGAAAACTTCTTCGATGTTTTCGCTCAACGATGAAAACTCCTGAAGTTTTTTATCAAGTTCGGATTTTACTTCGGCAGTAATTTGATTGGCACGTTTGGCAATAATTTTCACTGTTTCGTAAACATTACCAACATTCTCGCTTAACACGTTCATATCGCGCGAGATAGTACTCAAAGGTGCATTTACTTTTTTATGATCCATAATTTTATATATTTAATCTTTTACAATTTTTTTCGATTCGCTAAAAACTTTATCAGCATGCTTGCGCAATTTTCCTTCGGGATACTCATTTATATAATTGTAGTATTCGTCAATTGTTGCTCTGTAACGATCCATTTTCTTTTCCTCAAAACTTTGTATCGCTTGTTGGTATTTAGCATCAAGAATAATAATTGATAATTCTTCGCGATACTTAGTTGACGGAAAGCGTTTTAAAGCATTTTGTGCTGTTATAACAGCCGATTCGTAATTATTTCCTAAGTAGTTCCCTAAGTTGAAATATAGTTTCGAATTCAAATAATATTTATAGGCTATTTTATCATTTAACTCGTCAAGCAATTTCATGGCATCGGGCACTCTTTCACTTTCGGGATAAACATCTACAAACTCTTGTAATGAAGCTACTGCATCGTTCGTAGCAGTTTGATCCAAGCGGGCATCAGGCGAATCGAGGTAATAACAATAGCCAATCATATACTTCGATTCTACAACATATTTCCCTTTAGGATATGTTTTCACATAAGTTTTGTAGTATTCGCTTGCTGTAAAATAATCTTTCTGTCCCAAATAAGATTTTGAAAGATAATTTAAAATAGTTTCGGAGCGTTCTGTGCCTTTAAAATAGGTCGAAATTTCGTCGAACAATGTTGTTGCTCGCATAAAATCGCCTTTTTCAAAATACTCAACTGCTTTCGTATATTTTAATTCGGGATCTGTGCTCTTCAAAAGTTTCTGATAATCACCACATGAAGCGAATAAAACAATTGATAAAACGAGAATTAATGAATATCTTTTCATAATTAAAATTCGGACTGCAAAAGTAGTTAATATATTGGTAATAAAAAAATAAATACAATTATTTTAAAGTTTAAACTGCAAAATGGCCAAAAAGAATGGCGAATTCATTATTCGGTCAAATATTTTTTAAATCCGTCGGTGTAAATTACTTGGAATTTCCCCGCTTTATCAGTGTATACCAAGTAACAATCCATATCTGGAATTCGTTTGCACAATGCCATTGCACTATCTTTACCAAGTACCATAAATGCTGTTGCAAAAGCATCGGCTGTTGTACAATCGGCCGCTATTACTGTAGCGCTTAACAAGTTATGCTGCACAGGGCGCCCTGTTTTGGGATTAATGGTGTGTGCAAATTTCTGACCATCTTTGTAATAAAACTGACGATAATTACCCGAAGTGGTTAATGCTCTGTTTGTTATACTTACTATAGCTTGCAATTCACCATCCACGTTTATCGAATCGTCAACTGGCTTATCAATACCAATTTTCCAATTTAAACCCTTAGGGTTTAAACCTTTGCAAACAATTTCGCCACCAATATCAATCATATAATTTTCGCAGCCATTTTTCTCAAATAATTTTGCAATCAAATCAGCAGAATATCCTTGAGCAATAGCACTTGCATCGATCATAATTGCCGGATTATCCTTGATAATTTTATGATTTTGCAATTTCACTTTTTGGTATCCAATAAGTGGCATTAGTTTTTTATAATCAGGCTCTTTACTCCTATCGTGATTACCAAATCCAAAACCCCAAATATTCACTAAGGGTGCTACAGTTAAGTCAAATGCACCGTTGGTGAGCATTGAAACTTTTTGAGCCGCTTCAAACATGGTTTCAAAATAAGCATCCGTTTGAACCGAATCGTTGTTTTGATTTATTTTCGAAATAATCGAATTTGGATTATAAGTTGATAACGATCGATCAAATTCATTGAAAAAAGTATCAATTTGCGCTTGTAAGTTTTTGCCTTCGGGTTGCAAATAAGTAGCTGAATAATAAGTACCTTGAGCTTTTCCTTCGTTATGTATGTAATCTATTTTTTTCGCAACAGGCTTAGTACACGATACCAAAACTAAAACAGCTAGTAAAAACAAGAATTGGGATTTTCTGAAGACAATTATCATACTTAAATATTAAAAGTTAAACGCATTCCGCGAACATCGTCATTAATTACACCATTATTGTATACGAGTTGACCATTAACCCAAGTTTTAAGTATACTATGATCAAACTTTGTACCTTCAAATGGCGACCATTTACAAAAATATAGTAAACTTTCGTTCGTTACAGTCCATGAAGTATCGTTATCAATCAATACCAAATCAGCATAATAACCTTCGCGAATATAACCTCGTTGTTCCACTCTGTAAAGTTCGGCTGGTGCGTGACACATTTTATCAACCACTTTTTCGTATGTAAAAACAGCGTCCTTAGCCATTTGCAACATGGCAATTAATGAATGCTGAATAAGTGGACCACCAGAAGCAGCCTTTAAACATGAACCTTCTTTTTCACGCATTAAATGTGGAGCATGATCGGTAGCTACCACATCAATTTTTCCATTATTTAAAGCTTCAATTAATGCCTGTTTGTCTCGTTCCGATTTAATTGCTGGATTCCATTTTATTCGGTTTCCATATTTGGCATAATCAATATCCGAAAACCAAAGATGATGAACACAAACTTCGGACGTAATATTTTTTTCGATTAATGGTTTTTTATTATCGAAAAGCGACATTTCTTTTTCGGAAGAAATATGCAACACATGCAAACGGGCATTGTATTTTGTAGCTAATTCCACCGCAAACGACGAGGAGCGATAGCATGCTTCATCATTGCGAATTAAGGGATGAAACTGAATTGGCAAATCATCGCCATACATGGCTTTGTAATGAGCTTTATTAGCTTGAATAGTTGCTTCATCTTCGCAGTGCGTAGCTATAAGCATTGGTATTTCATTAAAAATATTACTCAAGGTTTCTTTATTGTCAACCAACATATTACCTGTCGAAGAACCCATAAAAACTTTCAATCCACAAACCTTTCGCGGATCAACTTTATGTAACTCAGCGAGGTTATTATTGGTAGCCCCCATATAAAAAGAATAGTTTGCGAACGACTTCTCAGCTCCGAGTTTATATTTATCTTCGAGCGCATCTATTGTTATTGTAAGAGGCATAGTGTTTGGCATTTCCATAAACGACGTAACACCACCAGCAACAGCAGCTCGCGATTCGGAATAAATATTTCCTTTATGTGTAAGGCCAGGTTCCCTAAAATGTACTTGGTCATCAATTACACCTGGAATTAGTATTTTTCCTTCAGCATTAATAGTATCGCAATTGGCAATTTCAGGGATAAAATCACCTTCGGCGTATATGGATTTTATAAAAGCATTTTCGACCAAAACGGAACCTTTAAATGTTCTGCCTTCGTTTATAATGGTTGCATTTTTTATCAGAAAAACACTCATTTTAGCAATGTTTTGATTTTTTATTTATGAGGATAGTTACGAAACCAACTATTTAGTTTAAGTTGGATTACACCAAAAAATGCTTCTCCAAATATTCCGCTATTCATTTTGGATGTTCCTAATTCTCTGTTGATAAATATAATTGGAACTTCAACAACTTTAAATCCACATTTAAAAGCTGTAAATTTCATTTCAACCTGAAATGCATAACCTTTGAATCGGATTTTATCGAGTTCAATAGTTTTTAAAACAATGTTTTTGTAACATTTAAAGCCAGCAGTAGTATCCGAAATTTTCACACCTAACACAAAACGAACATACTTTGATGCAAAATACGACATTAAAACACGTCCAATAGGCCAATTAACAACATTAACTCCACTTACATAGCGTGACCCAATGGCTACATCGGCACCCTTTTCAGAACAAGCATTATATAACTTGGGTAAATCAGTTGGATTGTGCGAAAAATCTGCATCCATTTCGAATATATAATCGTAATTATGCTCCAAAGCCCATTTAAAACCAGTGATATAGGCAGTTCCTAAACCCAGTTTTCCTTTGCGTTCAATCATGAACAATTTATTCGAAAATTCGGCTTGTAGTTCCTTTACAATCAACGCAGTACCATCAGGCGAACCATCTTCGATGATTAAAATATGAAAATCGATAGGCTGGCTAAAAACCGCTCTAATGATGTTTTCGATATTTTCTTTTTCGTTATAAGTAGGAATAATAACTAATTTAGTATCCATAAAATGAAATTATTCAAGAGTTCGTCAATAAAAAATATATAAATCAGATGGTATAAATCTATTTAGGGTAACGAGTTGCAAATCTTTCCCAACTTGAACATTTTTATCATCCAGAAAACTCTTTACAGTTTCAAAAGCAATGTCAGGCATATTGTTTTCGCGACTTAAATGACACAAAAACACATACTGCAAACGCTCATTATATATTTCGGCAACAAATTTTCCACAATCAAAATTACTTAAATGCCCTGTATTGGCTTTAATTCTATTCTTCAAATGTAAGGGATACAAGCCACCATCGAGCATTTGCTCATCGTAATTTGCTTCAAAAACTATAAAATCGGCTTGTTCCAAATGTAATTTCACGTCGGAACTTACATATCCTAAATCTGTTGCAAACGAGAATTTTCTATTATTATAATCAACCGTAAATCCTACATTATCAGTAGCATCGTGCGACACCGGAAATGCAGTTATTGTAAAATCGCCCAACTTAAAAGGAACGTTTTTCTCAATAAATCGTCTACTTTGATATAGTTTTTCGGTAACACAATAACTTTTAGCAATGCCAGCATGCACTAATTCGGTGCTGTAAATAGGAATATTGTATTTTTCGCCAAGCACTCCAACTGATTTAATATGGTCGGCATGATCATGAGTAACAAATACCCCAAGAATATTTTCAAAATCCAAATCTATATTTCTTAAACACTTTCGTATTGTCCTCACTCCTATCCCTGCGTCAATCAGAATTCCTTCTTTTGCATTTCCTATGTAATAACAATTTCCACTACTACCGCTTGCAAAACTCTGAAAGCGTAATTTCTCCATATTTCGTATTTTTTATAATCTACAAAATTACTATTAAAAACGTATCATCAAGCATCGTCAATCGGAAATAAAGTTAAGCGAAAGGCTTTTTAATGATAAAATTGTATAAAATTGCGGAAAGTATTAATTAAAATATTTTTCAACTTTACGAATGGCCGAAGAAACACAAAAAACAATTACATGGTCGTCGGCTTGTAATACTGAATTACCATTGATTATGTAGCCTTTACCATTGCGAACGTACCCACCCAAATTTACTTGATCAGGCAAGCGTATATCTTTAATTTTCGATTTAGTTATTTTAGAACCTTTTTTGGCAACAAACTCAACTACTTCGGCATCGGCCGATGTTAAAGTTCTAACATTCAACACATCGGCATTTAAAGTTAACTGATAAATATAACTTGCTGCAATCATTTTTTTATTTATTACTGTACCAATATCCATGCTTTCGGCAAGCATAATGTAATCAATATTTTCAACTTCGGCTACAGTTTTACGAACTCCTAAACGCTTTGCTGCTAAACAAGCTAAGATATTAGCTTCAGAGTTTTCACTTACAGCTACAAACGCATCCATCTCCTCAATACCTTCTTCTTTAAGGGCTTCAATGTTACGTCCATCGCAGTTTATAATGAGAGAATTATTAAACTTTTCGGCTAAAGAATAACTTTTACTGCGATCACTTTCAATTATTTTAGTGGTCATAAACGAAGGTAGTGCACGTAATGCCTTCTGTGCAATTTTACTGCCACCAAGTATCATTATATTTTTTATAAGATGATCTTCCTTACCTGCTTGCTGACGAACATAATCACGTTGATCCGAGGTGGTCATAAAATAAACAATATCATTATCGAGAATTAAATCCGACCCAACAGGAATAATCGTTTTATTACCACGTTTAATTGCCACTACACGATAATTTTCTGCATCGAAAAAACCTGAATTAAATTTTTGGTTAATAATTTTAGCATTATTCCGAACTTTAATACCTAACAAAATTAGAGCCTCATTACAAAAGCTTAGATTCTGACGCAACCAATTAGAACTTAAAGATTCAACAATTTCTTCGGCAGCAAGTACTTCGGGATAAATCAAATGATTAACACCTAATTTTTCGAAAAACTCTTTGTTTTTAGGCAGTAAATATTCATAGTTATTTATACGAGCCAACGTACTTTTTGCACCTAAATTATTAGCCAACATACAGGCGGTCATATTTACACTTTCTTGAGGAGTAACAGCCACAAAAAGGTCGGCTCCATTTACACCTGCTTCCTGCAAATCAGAAATAGATGTAGGTGATCCTAAGCTAGTTATCAAATCATAAGCCGACTCAAGATCTTTCAGTTTATTAGGATCTTCGTCGAGCAATAGGATTTCAAAATTTTCGCGGGCTAATAATTTGGCAAGATGTGTACCCACCTCACCTGCTCCAGCAATAATAATTTTCATCTGTTTATAATTTATTTTTTTTCAAATTATTTATTCTTCTGCTTATAAAAGTATTTTTTCAATTTCACCCTTTATTCCATTTACATCAAGGCCAAGTAATTGATACAATTCATCTGGCGTACCGTGTTCCACAAAAGTATCTTTTACACCAAGACGTTTTACATTGATTTTATAGTTATTATCTGACATAAATTCGAGTACTGAACTTCCAAAACCTCCATCAATAACTCCATCTTCAATCGTTAAAACCTGTTTGAAATTGGTTGCAATTTCATGAAGCAATTCTTTGTCGATAGGTTTTAAAAAACGAATATCATAATGTGCAATAGTCAATTTAGTCTCAGATTCGATAAGTTTTATTGCTTCCTGAGCTACATTAGCCATTGTACCTATTGTAATTACAGCAAGATCTTTACCCGTTTTCAACAATTCACCTTTCCCAATAGGAAAAACAGTCATGTCGTTTCGCCAATCCACTATACTGCCTTTTCCACGAGGATAACGAATTACAAATGGTCCTTTTTTAAAATGCAAAGCCGTAAACATCAAATTCCTCATTTCGTGTTCATTACGAGGAGCTGATATAGTCATATTTGGTATACAGCGCATGTATGCTAAATCGAAAATACCATGATGCGTTGCGCCATCCGACCCAACAATCCCGGCACGATCCAAACAAAAAATGACTGGTAAATTTTGAAGCGCCACATCATGAATTACATTGTCGTAGGCACGTTGCATAAACGATGAATAGATATTACAAAATGGAATCATACCATCTTTAACTAGTCCAGCCGAAAATGTAACTGCATGACCCTCAGCAATACCAACATCAAAAACTCTGTTTGGAAGTTCCTTTTGCATTATAATCATAGAGCACCCCGATGGCATGGCAGGCGTAACAGCCAGTATTTTATCGTTTTGTTTTGCAAGTTCTAGTAAGGTTTCGCCAAATACATCCTGAAAAAGCGGAGCTGTTGCTTCAGTCGTAATAGGTTGATTTCGTTCGCCAGTTTCAACACAAAATTTGCCTGGCGCATGCCATTCAGTTACCGATTTTTCGGCAGGCTCATAGCCTTTTCCTTTTTTAGTAATACAATGAAGCACTTTAGGTCCTTTGAAGTCTTTAATATCATTCAAAACCTTAACCAATGTATCCACATCATGTCCGTCGACAGGTCCAAAATAACGAATATTTAAGCCTTCGAAAATATTGTGTTGTTTTGTCAATGCAGCCTTAACAGTATTATTAAAACTGATAATACGGTTTTTTCCACGTTCACTAATTAATCCCATTTTTTTAAGGATTTTGTATGCCTTAAAACGTAGCTTATTGTAAGTTTGTGAAGTAGTAATATCAATTAAATACTGTGTAAAACCACCATGTATTGGGTCAATAGCCATTTGATTATCATTGAGGATAATCAACATGTTATTATCAACCATCGATGTATTATTTAAACCTTCGAAAGCCAAGCCCCCTGTCATGGCACCATCGCCTACAACAGCCACCACATGCCTATTTACTTCATCTTTATTAAATGCAGCAACTGCCATACCCAAAGCAGCCGAAATGGCTGTTGAAGAATGCCCTACACCAAAAGCATCGTATTCACTTTCGGCAGGTAGTGGAAAACCACATAAGCCTTTAAATTGTCGGTTTGTATGGAACTTATTTCGACGACCAGTAAGTATTTTATGTCCATAAGCTTGGTGACCTACATCCCACACTATACGGTCGTAAGGAGTATTAAACACATAATGTAAAGCAACAGTGAGTTCAACTACACCTAAACTAGAACCTAAATGACCTGGATTTTTCGAAACTTCATCAATTATAAAATGCCTTAATTCGTTGCAGACCGTAGTTAACTCTTCTTTTGGTATTGCTTTTAAATCAACTGGCGAATCAATTTTATTTAGATATATATAATCTTTTTGTATTGTCATAAGTAATAAAAATTGGTTGCAAAAGTAATTAAATTATTGGTCAAAAACTTCAAATATAACAGTTATTTTAATTTTAAGTTTTGATAAAACAAACAAAAGAATATCATGCTTCAAATTTAAATAGAAAGTAATGCATAAATCTATTACTCATTTTTAAGCCAAGACATACAATATTATATTACTTAAAGGCCAAAAGTTAAAATTTAACTGTTTATTTGCAGTTGAAATGCACATAAAACAATAAAAAATAAAAATAATGAGGTGAAAATTTGGTTTGTACCTTTCTATTTTTGTTATTTTGCAGCAAATTTCAGAATAAACTCACCTAAAACACTAAATATGTCTAAAAATCTTGTCATAGTAGAATCGCCTGCAAAAGCAAAAACAATAGAAAAATTTCTTGGTAAAGAATATCAAGTTATGTCAAGCTTTGGTCACATTCGTGATTTAGCCGAAAAAGGAATTGGAATTGACTTTGAAAACAATTACAAACCGGATTATATTGTTTCAACCGACAAGAAAAAGGTTGTTTCGGAATTAAAAAAAGCTACTAAACTTGCCGAAACGATATGGCTTGCTTCCGATGAAGACCGCGAAGGAGAAGCAATTGCTTGGCATTTGTATGATGAATTAAAGCTAAAGCCTGAAAACACCAAACGTATAGTTTTTCACGAAATTACAAAAGATGCCATATTAAATGCTATTGAAAACCCACGTTCAATTGATATTCATTTAGTTGATGCTCAACAAGCTCGTCGTGTTTTAGATAGAATTGTAGGATTTGAACTATCGCCTGTTCTTTGGCGCAAAGTAAAACCATCGCTTTCGGCCGGACGTGTACAATCAGTAGCCGTTCGATTAATTGTAGAACGTGAACGCGACATAAATCAATTTGTAGCCGAAAGTGCATATAAAGTTACTGCAATTTTTAAAACAAACGATGCAAATGGACAACCGGTAGAACTGAAAGCTGATTTGCAACAACGATTTGCAGAAAAACAAGAGGCTATGGCTTTTCTTGAAAAATGCAAAAAAGCAGCCTTTACTATTGAAAGCATAAGTACAAAGCCAACAAAAAAATCACCTGCACCACCTTTTACCACTTCTACACTGCAACAAGAAGCAGCTCGTAAACTAGGTTTTTCGGTAGCACAAACCATGATGGTAGCACAACGACTGTACGAATCGGGAAATATTACTTATATGCGTACCGACTCAGTAAACTTATCGTCGTTGGCAATAACTGCTTGCAAGGCTGAGATTATTAGTATGGCTGGACAAAAATACGTACATACACGTAAATTCAACACCAAAACCAAAGGTGCACAAGAAGCCCATGAGGCCATTCGACCAACCTATATGAATGCTCATACCATTGAAGGCACTAATCAGGAAAAAAAACTATATGAATTGATTTGGAAGCGAACTATTGCTTCGCAAATGTCAGATGCTGAATTGGAGAAAACTACTATTAACATTAGTGTTTCAGGTAGCGAATATCCTTTTATTGCTTCGGGCGAAGTAATAGTATTCGACGGATTTTTAAAAGTTTATCTTGAATCGACCGACGAAGAAAATGATGCTGAAAGCGAGTCACTTCTTCCTTCGCTTCGTGAAAATGAGAAGTTAACTTATATAGAAATAGCTGCACAACAACGATTTACACAAAAACCTGCACGTTACAGCGAGGCAAGTTTGGTACGCAAACTGGAAGAATTGGGAATTGGTAGACCTTCGACTTATGCGCCAACTATTTCGACAATTCAAAACAGAACCTATGTAGAAAAAGGTGACCGCCAACCTGAAAAACGTGATTTCAGTTACTTGAAACTCAAAAACGACAAAATATCAGACTCTATAAAATCAGAAAATACAGGTGCTGAGAAATCAAAACTTTTTCCGAGTGATATCGGCATTGTAGTATCGGATTTTTTAACTGAGTATTTTCCAGATATCCTCAATTATAATTTCACAGCAGATGTTGAAAAAGAATTTGACCTTATAGCCGATGGCAAAATAAAATGGACAAAATCGATTGACAAATTCTACAAAAAATTTCATCCAATAGTTGAGGATACACTTAAAAATTCGGAACGTCAGTCTGGTGAGCGAATCTTAGGAACTGATCCAGTAAGTGGCCGACAACTCTCTGTAAAAATAGGTAAATTTGGTCCTTTAGCGCAAATAGGCACTTCGGAAGAAGAAGAAAAACCTGTTTTTGCATCACTTCGCAAAGATCAATCCATCGAAAACATCACTATGGAAGAAGCTTTGGAACTCTTTAAACTTCCACGTCAGCTTGGCGAGTTCGAAGGAAAAGTAATGACAGTTGCAATAGGCAGGTTTGGTCCATACATTCGCCACGATGCCTCGTTTTACTCGCTTCCTAAAACCGATGATCCGATGGAAATATCTATGGAACGTGCGGTAGAAATAATTGAAAACAAACGCGAAGAAGAAAAAAACAGAGTCATTTCCATACTTGGAGAAAATGTTGAAATACAAGTACTTAATGGTAGATATGGTGCATATTTCACTTGCAACAAAATCAACTACAAAATACCAAAAGGTATAGAGGCAACTGATCTTACATTTGAAAAATGTACACAACTAATGGCTGCACAACCCGATGCAGGCATTAAAAAGAAAGGATTTACTAAAAAAGGAGCAGGAGGTAAAAAAGCATCCAAAAAGTAAATAATATTATCAATAAATAATTGCAATATACAAGATAATTTTAAGATGAAACGAACACGATAAACAAACTTTGACACACAAGGGCATGTTTATGTGTAAGTTCCATGTGACAACTAAAAAATAAATATAATCACATGAAACGATATAATTTTCTTTTTTTAATCTCATTTCTAACTCTAAAAACTTTTGGGCAAGAAGCGTTGATTACAGAGAATCAACCATCGATTGTTTATTCGTTACCAAAAAAAGAACTGTGCATTGAGTTGGAAGTTGAGAAAACGGTACAACAACCCGGCATTTATTTTCAATATTCCGATAGGTATTTAGCTACTAATCAAGTGTTTTTAGAAGAAAAAACCTCATACCAACTAAAATTAATTCAGTTGTCAACGTTTTCGGTAGCCGATCCGAGCAGAATGTTTGTAATACAACCTATCAAAAAAAATAATTTGAATTACATTTCGGTAAATGAAATGGGCGTAATTTGTGGTGTAAATATCCCTTCTAAAGCAATTGGAAGCGAAACACCAAAAATTTACAAACCTTTAGCTGACAACTCAAAAATTAGCAGTTCACTGTTACCTTTAGGGGAAGAATATCTTATGGCTGGCTCCGTTGCTAAACTTGCCGAGGGTGCAGCGAAACAAATTTATCGCATTCGCGAAAGTCGTTTGAGTCTACTAACAGGTGATTTAGAGCATTTACCAGCCGATGGCACTTCGATGCAAACTATGCTTGAAGGATTAAATAAATCGGAAAAAGAATTGACAGAATTATTTATTGGAAAGAAAACAACTACAACTGAAAAACATAAAATTTCTATTTCTATTGATTCAATCATGAATAATAAAATAGCCTTTAGGTTATCTTCTTTCAAAGGTTTAGTTGATGTAAATGACTTATCAGGAAACCCATATTTTATTAGTGTTCAGGCTAATAAAATAAAAGTAAAACCTGCCGATCCAAAATTAAAGCAAGACATTTCGAGTACAATTAATACTATTTTACCTGCTAAAACTGTAATTGAACTGAGCGATGGTGTAAAAACCTTATGCACGTTGACTACCGAAATGCCTCAATTTGGAATACTTGTTCCATTGTCGACAGCAACAATTGGAACAGCAAATTTTAAAATTAATATTGATCCACAAACGGGCCGATTACTAAGTATTGAAAAATGACTTTCCATATAATCTATTAAAGCGAAATCAAATCATTTCACTTATAAATAAATTGGCCCATTTAAATGAGCCTTTTTTATTTATTATTGATTATGAAGCCGAAAATGGCTATGTAATCCCTGCCAAAACCATTGATTATCAATACATAAAATTCTCATGTCCTAACAATCTTTCTGCAAGTTCAAATAAAAATGACAGACATATAAATTGGAAAATATTTCCAATTTCGTTCCAAGAGTACTCTTCGAAATTCACTTACGTACGTGAACAAATACAGCAAGGAAATTCATTTTTAGTAAACCTGACACAACCTACAAAAGTAGAAACAAATTGTACCCTCGAAGAAATTTATGATAAATGCTCAGCAAAATATAAATTATGGCTAAATAAACAATTTGTGGTACTTTCGCCCGAAAGTTTTGTGCAGATTAGCGATGGTAAAATTGCTTCGTTTCCAATGAAAGGTACAATAGATGCAAAAATATTAAATGCCGAAACTACAATTTTGAACGATGCAAAAGAAAAAGCTGAACATGCAACTATAGTTGATTTAATCCGAAATGATTTAAGTATAGTATCTGATAATGTGCATGTTAAACGTTACAGATATATCGAGAAACTACAGACGAATAAAGGTGAATTATTGCAGGTTAGTTCCGAAATTGTAGGAACCTTACCTACTGATTACAAAGCTAAATTGGGCGAATTAATACTATCGCTTTTACCAGCAGGCTCCATAAGTGGTGCCCCAAAACCCAAAACAGTAGAAATTATTAAAAAGGCAGAAAGTTACAATCGTGGATTTTATACCGGAATATTTGGTTTTTTCGATGGTAAAACGGTAGATTCGGCCGTAATGATACGCTTTATTGAACAGCAAGAAAATGCTTTAGTGTTTAAAAGTGGTGGAGGAATAACTTCACAAAGCAATGTACAAAAAGAATACGAAGAACTAATTCAAAAAGTGTATGTGCCGATTAATTGAATCCATAAAACTAGTTGATGGTATTTTTTTTCGACTGCATCTGCATCAAGCACGTGTAAACATGGCATTTAAAGACTTGTTTCCTGCATATAAAGCGATTAATTTAACTGAATTACTATCGAATCAAGAAGTTCCTGCAAAAGGCATTTTTAAATGTAGAATTGTATTTGATCAGACACCACAACTCATCGAATTTGTGCCCTACTCAATGCTCGAAATAAAAAGTCTCCAATTAGTTGAAACGCATATAGAACCAAAGCACTATAAATTTGAAAATAGGGATACGTTAAATCATGCTTATGCAATGCGTGGCAAATGTGATGATATTATTATGCTCAACAATGGCTATTTAAGCGATGCATGGTATTCGAATATCGCCTTGTGGGATGGCATAAACTGGTGTACTCCTACTTTACCTATCATTTTTGGCACACAGCGTGCGGCATTATTACATGCAGCAAAAATTATTGAAAAGGATATTTCGAAAGAGGATTTGTGCAATTACAGTCGCATACGATTGTTTAATGCCATGATTGAATTTGGCGAAATAGATCTGGATATTAACAGTTTAAATCTGTAAACAATTTAAAACCTACTATTGATTAAGCATCAATACCATCCCATATTAAATTGAAATCATTCAATACAATTCCAGCTGTTTTAAGTTTTTGAGTGTCGTTTTTTAAAACAGCATACACTTGCTCCAAGCTACTATTTTGAACCAAAATAGCTTTTTGTAAATTTAAAATTACTTCCTTCGTTTTATTTTCAGACCAATCAATGTAAGCTGCATGAATGTAATCGAGTGAAATGGGTTCAGTTTCGATAATACGTTGTGAATAATACCTAGCTTGAGCACTTTTACCCGATAATAAAGCACACCAAACTATGGCTCGTTGCACTTTTAAATTAGTATTATTTGAATTTTCAAGTTCTGAATATATTTCCAATGCTGCAGAATATTGTTCAATTTCCAAATAGCAATTTGCTATTTGCAGTAAAGTATTTTGCTGGTTTGGACGCAAAACATTGAGATGTTTGTAATATTCAAGTGCCTTGTTATAATCACCTAATAACTTGTAACACAGAGCTATTTTTTTAGTAGTCCATACATTATCGGGTTGTATAATATCCGATTTTAAATAGGCATCAAGAGCCAATTTTATTTCGGATGTTTGCTGATAACAATAGGCTATTTTTTGAAACAAAGCAGCTGTAGCTTCGTTTTCATTCATTAATTCGTTAAAAAGTTCAATAGCTTCGCGATACTGACTTTTTGCAAAATAGAACTCAGCTACATAACTTTTCAATTCACTACTCGACGATAAAATATCGAACAAAAATGTACGATGCATAAACAATGCTGAAGCAAACATATCCGAAAAGTCGTTTCGTTCGGGATATAGTTTAAAGAAACGGAATAAATCTTGAATGTATTGTTTCGAAATATTTTTAGCGTAATTTTCGGGCAATAATAACGCTTCATCTTTGGCCATTTCAGCAATTTGTTCCGATTCAATTTTGAATGAATGCTTCAAGCTATTACGCTGAGCTTCGGGCATTTGTAAAATACTCAAACAAAAAGAATATTTGTCGGAATTACATAATGCATTATTATTTATAAATGCCGAAAGTAGATTTTTTTCGGTAGTTGTAAATAACTCCGATACAGCACTATACTGCGAGTCGAACGGCAAAAACCAATTCGAAATATTATTAAAAAACGGAAAACTCTTAAGCATCGCAAATGTACCCATATACACATCGGCACCTTGCATTTGTAATTCAGTAAGTTCTTGCAATTTATCTTGAACTCCACTCTTTTCGAGTAATTCTTGCCATTCAGGATTACTCTCCTCCCACTCATCCGACTTTAATAAACTATCAGCCTCCATTTTGTCCTTCAGCAAGGGGCTAACTTTCATAATTTCCGGTAATATTTCCTCGCGTAGCTTTTTGGTAATGGTATCTGTTTCAACGGTTCCAATAATCTGTACTATTATATTTCGGAAATTGATAGATGTATGATTATCGTCGGCCAATAGAATTAACCTGTTTCTTATTTGAGGAAAATATGGAATAAACCTATTGTAACGGGCTAAAATAAAACACAAGCCTACCAAACTTCGTTGTTTTATTTCAACATCAGTATGGTCGCAACCATCCAACAATAATTGCAACTTATCTTCATCGAACATGCGCCACAAATTTAACGTAAGCGCAGTTATAGCTAAGTTTTTTTCGAGTCGACCCGTGTATTCAACCGAAATTATTGATTTAAAGAAACGAGTTTGATCCGAATTGTATGTGGTAGTGAGCCAAAAAATTGAAAAAACATCATACAATAATTGTTCGTAGTTTTTCCTGCTGTTAATTTCAGAGGCCAGTTCTTGTTGTTGCGTATGGAAGTATTGTAACGAGTCATTTAACCCACTCACAGTTTGAAAATGAAGCCTATAAGGAAAAAATCTTTTTTGTAGATATTCAAAGTTTGAGGAGTTTCGAAATAATAATTCTTCGCGTAATTCATTCATCAAAATAAATAAGCGAGCCACTATTTTATTGTAAACAATTTTACGTTGTGGATCATCAATTCCTTTAATAAAATAGTCTAATAAAAATCGATAATTCTGCTGCAATTCATCATAAGTATCCGTAAACGAACCTTGTTGTAGTTCATCAATTAGCAAGCGACCTTTTACGAACGCATTTTTAATTTTACCATCGCTAATCAACGAAAGTACTGATTTAAAATTAGCATGTATCTGTTCGGGAGTCATTGGTTGATGTGGTGATATGATGATGTGGTGATATAGTGATTGTTGCTTGCTGCTTGCTGCTTGCTGCTTGCTGCTTGCTGCTTGCTGCTTACCGCTTCTCTTACCCCAATCTACTAATTTTCAACAATCTATCATCGTCAATAATTTTCAGCTTACGACCATCCATGGCAATAATATGTTCGTTTACAAATTGCGAAAGCGTACGAATGGCGTTTGAGGTAGTCATATTCGATAGGTTAGCTAAATCCTCCCGAGAAAGATAAATATTAATTGTAGCTCCATCTTCTTCCAGGCCATAATTCTTTTTTAGAATCAATAAAGCTTCGGCCAAACGGCCACGAATATGTTTTTGTGTAAGATTAACGGTTCGAGCATCGGAAGCACCAAGGTCGGTAGCCAACTCTTCTAAAAACCGAAAGCAAAGTGCATTGTTGTGACGTAAAATTGAAATAAATATATCTTTTTTTATCAAATAAACTATTGATGCTTCAAATGCCGCAACGGTTGTATTATACTCCTCATTAGCAATCATGGCACGATAACTAAAATTCTCACCTGGCTTAAGCATCCGAATAATTTGAGTTCGGCTACCAACACCATCTTTGTAGACCTTTACTTTGCCCGATTCCAAAATCATCATGTGTGTAGGCACATCACCTTCACAAGCTATAATTTCGCCTTTTTTGAAGCTTTGAATAGAGTGGTTATTACGTAAATACTGTCGTTCGTCGGGAGTAAGAACATCCCAAAAATTCAATAATTCATCAATTGGTTTATACTCAATTGTACTTCTTCTAGCCATCGTTTCCTATAAAAATATGTTCGACAACACTGTTTTAAATCACAAATTTACACATTTTTGTTGAAATACAATATTTTGACATAAAAAAAAGATAAATAAAATCAAAATAATTACTCTTTTAGGCATAACAAGAGGAAAAAAAGTTGAGGTTTTAATACGTTTTAAAATAATTAAATACATCGTTACAAACATTTAAAGCTTCGAAAGTGTTGAATAGAATGAATGAATGAATAAAATTCAGGTTATAATGATTCAAGAAATTATAGTTTATGTTATTTTACTTCTTGTGATTGTATATTCCATTTATACAGTTATCAAAAAAGTAAGCACAAAACCTACTTCGGTTTGTGAAGACTGTAATGGTTGTGGCATTAAACACGAAATGATTAAAAAAGGAAAAACTACCACGCACGATTGCTCTTTCGAGCCAATTAGCAAAAAATCAGATTCCAAAATTTGAAACCATTGATTTTTTAGTTAAATCTTAAAAAATTAAACTACTCCATTTATTATTTCCTCAACAACTCCTTATTGTAAATTTGAATTAGTTTCATTTTTACTTTAAAAAAACTACAACTAATTTATACACCCACACTTAGCTTTTTTTCATACCAAATACTTATTGTATTAAATACAATATCAACAAACATCTTATTGTAATTATTACAGTATTCAAATGATTGATAATGTGTTTTATAACATATATATTAATCATTGTTACACAGAATAAATAATGTATTTTTGCATCGAAATAATTAAAATAAAACATTTAGAACAGTTCATTTGCAGCATAATTAATGTCAAACGAAAACATATATAATCCTCATGTGTCTGTAGACTGTGTAGTTTTTGGCTTCGATGGCGAAAAACTAAAAGTGCTTTTGATTGAACGAAGCATTACTGAGCAAAACGAATTATACAACGACAAAAAACTGCCCGGAAGTATTATATTGAATGACGAAGATTTGGATGATGCAGCTTCGCGTGTTTTAACTGAACTCACAGGCCTTAAAAACATTTATTTAAGTCAGTTCCGAAGTTTTGGAGGGCCAGAACGAACCAAAAACCCACGTGATATTTTATGGTTGGAAAACACGATGCAGCTTAAAATTGGAAGAATAGTAACTGTTGCTTACGTGGCTTTAATAAAGATTGATAGGAAGATTCAAGTCAAATCGGACAACACACAGGCTAATTGGTACGATTTAAAAGAACTGACAGATATGTTTTTGGCATTTGACCACGCCGAAATTATCAAAAAAGGATTAGAATACATTCGTCACAACTTGGATATTGAGCCTCATTTGCTTTTTGAGCTGTTGCCACGCAAATTCACTATCTCACAGTTGCGAATATTATACGATACAGTCCATCAAACAAATTCGGATGTGCGAAATTTTCAGAAAAAAGTGGCACAATGGCCATACATTATAGCATTGGACGAATTGGAGGAAGGTGTTCCGCACCGCGCAGCACGACTTTATAAGTATAAGAAGTAATGCCCCCTAAATCCCCCACAAGGGGACTTAAAGAAAGATAATAGTATTGATAATTACAAAAATATAAATAAAACGTATTAAGAAATGGAGATACAAAACAATAGTAACTTCAATTCCCCCCATGAGGGGGGATTTAGGGGGGCTGGCTTATTACTAGGTTATGATTTAGGCAGTTCGTCGGTAAAGGCGAGTTTGGTAAATGCAGTGACAGGCGAATGCGTTTCGAGTGCATTTTTTCCAAAAAAGGAAATGGAAATTATTTCGGTGAAAGCCGGTTGGGCTGAGCAAAACCCCGAAATATGGTGGAAAAACTTGAAATTAGCTACACAAGTTGTGTTGGAAGAATCGGGTGTGAATGTGGCTGATATTAAAGCCATTGGTATTTCGTATCAGATGCACGGTTTGGTGTTGGTCGACGAAAACCAACAAGCTATCCGCAATTCAATTATCTGGTGCGACAGTCGCGCAGTGCCTTATGGCGAAGAAGCTATGAGCGAAATTGGAAGCGAAATGTGTTTGTCGAACCTTTTGAACTCTCCGGGAAATTTTACCTTGTCGAAAATGGCTTGGGTAAAAGAAAATGAACCCGAAAACTTTGCAAAAGCAAAATATTACATGCTGCCCGGCGATTATTTGGCCATGCGCATGACTGGTGTAGCAGCAACTACAGCATCCGGATTATCCGAAGGCATAGCATGGGATTTCAAAGCGGAAGCTCCTGCTAAATTTTTATTCGACTATTTTGGTTTTGATACTACTTTAGTTCCTGAAATTGTGCCAACATTCGGTCAGCAAGGTAACCTGAAAGCTGATATTGCTACTGAACTTGGTTTGGCAGCCGGAACACCTGTAACCTACCGTGCAGGTGACCAACCTAACAACGCACTTTCGTTGAACGTACTCAATCCGGGCGAAATTGCTGCAACAGGCGGTACTTCGGGTGTGGTTTATGGCGTAAATAGCGATTCGAAATACGATCCACAAAGTCGTGTAAACTCATTTGCACACGTAAACCACACCAAAGAAGCTACCCGTGTTGGCGTTTTGCTATGTATTAACGGAACTGCTATTCTGAACACATGGATTAAAAATAATGTAGCTCCCGAAGGAATCAGTTATGCCGAAATGAACGAATTGGCAGCCGGAATTCCGGTTGGAAGCGAAGGTGTAAGCATTATTCCTTTTGGTAACGGTGCTGAACGCGTTTTGGGAAATCAAGAGCCGAACTGCTCTATTCACGGCGTAAACTTCAACCGCATCAGTAAAGCGCATTTAATACGTGCTGCACACGAAGGTATTGCATTCTCATTTAAATATGGTATGGACATTATGAATGATATGGGCATTGAAACCAAAACCATTCGTGCCGGACATGCCAACCTGTTCCTCTCTCCTATTTTCCGTCAGACACTGGCAAATATTACCGGAGCAACTATTGAGCTTTACAATACCGATGGTTCGGTTGGTGCAGCACGTGGCGCAGGAATTGGAGCAGGAATTTACAAAAACGCAAAAGAAGCATTTGCAACATTGAAAAAGATTCAGGTAATTACGCCCGAAGCTTTTGATATTGATGCAACAAAAACTGCTTACAAAAATTGGGTGAAGAATTTGCCCCAAACCCCTAAAGGGGCTTAAAGACTAAGTATCTAAAAATATAAAATAAACAATTAATACTAACTTCTCTTATCCCCCTTTAGGGGCTAGGGGCATTCAATTAAAATTATGGCAAAAGTGTATTTCCCATCAGTGGAAAAAATCAAATTCGAGGGTAAAGAAAGTAAAAACCCTTTAGCATTTCGTTATTATAATGCTGAGCAAGTGGTTTATGGTAAAAAAATGAAGGACTGGTTCCGTTTCAGCATGGCTTGGTGGCATACTTTGTGTGCTGAAGGTGGTGATCCATTTGGTCCGGGCACACAAAAACATCCTTGGGTAGGTGCTTCAGATGCAATTCAGGCTGCAAAAGACAAAATGGATGCTGGTTTTGAGTTTATGAGCAAAATGGGTATCGAATTCTATTGCTTCCACGATATTGACTTAGTTGACGAAGGTTCATCAATTGAAGAGTACGAAGCGAACTTGAAAGCTATTGTAGCTTATGCTAAAGAAAAACAAGCTGCTACTGGCATCAGATTGATGTGGGGTACTGCAAACGTATTCTCTCCAGCTCGTTACATGAACGGTGCAAGCACCAATCCTGATTTCAACGCTGCTGCTCGTGCCATGTTGCAAATCAAAAACTCTATCGATGCTACTATCGAATTGGGTGGCGACGGATATGTATTCTGGGGTGGTCGTGAAGGTTATATGAGCCTATTGAACACCAACATGAAACGCGAAAAGCAACACATGGGAACTATGTTGCAAATGGCTCGCGATTATGGTCGTGCTAAAGGTTTTAAAGGTGTGTTCTTGATTGAACCAAAACCTATGGAACCAATGAAACACCAATACGATGTGGATGCTGAAACTGTAATCGGTTTCCTGAAAGAATTTGGTTTGGAAAACGATTTCAAATTGAACATTGAAGTAAACCACGCTACATTGGCTGGTCACACTTTCGAACACGAATTGCAATGTGCAGTGGATGCTGGCATGTTAGGTGCTATCGACGCTAACCGCGGTGATGTTCAAAACGGTTGGGATACCGACCAATTTCCAGTTGACATTTTTGAATTGACTCAAGCCATGTTGGTTATCCTGCAAGGTGGAGGCATCAAAGGTGGCGGAACTAACTTCGACGCTAAAATCCGTCGTAATTCTACCGACAACAACGATTTATTTATCGCTCACGTAGGTGCTATGGACGTAATGGCTCGTGCTTTATTGTCAGCTGCAGCTATTTTGGAAGAATCTCCTTACAAACAAATGGTTTATGACCGCTATGCTTCATACGATGCAGGTAAAGGAAAAGAATTTGAAGAAGGAAAATTGACTTTCGAAGATGTATATGCTTACGCAAAAGCCAATGGCGAACCAAAACAAATCAGCGGAAAACAAGAGCTTTACGAAGCAATTGTGAATATGTATATTTAAAAACAGTGGCAAGCGGTAAGTGGTAAGTGGCAAGTAAAAATGCATTCTTACTTCTTACCTCTTGCTCCTTACCTCTAAAATATTATGAACACAGAAAAAGGAAGTAAATTGTATATTTTTGGCATTACCTTGGTGGCAACACTTGGAGGTTTGCTTTTTGGTTATGACACGGCCGTTATTTCGGGTGCTGTGGATTCGTTGAAAGTTGTTTTTCATCTTGATGAAGCCACTTTTGGCAGTATGGCAACCTTCTATCATGGTGCAACAGTATCGAGCGCTTTGATTGGTTGTATTTTGGGTAGTGCAGTTTCAGGACTTTTTGCTGAATACTTAGGACGTAAAAATTCTTTGCTGGTGGCAGCAATAATGTTTTTCATTTCAGCATTAGGCGCGGCATATCCCGAGTTTTTATTCTTTACAAAAGGCGACGGCTCTGTTGATGTACTTATTGCATTCAACATTTACCGTATTATTGGTGGTATTGGTGTAGGACTTGCATCGGCTATTTGCCCTATGTATATTGCCGAAATTGCACCGGCCGATATTCGTGGTAAATTAGTGTCATGGAATCAGTTTGCCATTATTTTTGGTATGTTGATAGTTTATTTTGTAAACTATTTTATCACTAAAGGCGAACCACAACAATGGATTGATACCGAAGGATGGCGTTATATGTTTGCTTCAAATGCAGTGCCAGCAGCTATTTTTGGTGTATTGTTGTTTTTTGTACCCGAAACACCTCGCCATTTGGCATTGATAGGTAAAGAAGAAAAAGCACTTCATATTTTGGGTAAAATAAACGGATCAAATAAAGCCAAAGAAATTTTGAGTGAAATCAAAGAATCGGCTCACGAAACGGTAGAAAAAGTATTGGCTTATGGCTGGAAAGTACTTGTAATTGGTATTCTACTATCTGTATTCCAACAAGCAGTAGGTATTAACGTAGTACTTTATTATGCACCAACAATTTTCAAAGGACTCGGTTTTGGAAACGATGCAGCCATGTATCAAACGGTTATCATGGGCTTTATCAACATTATTTTCACTCTAGTGGCAATTTTTACAGTTGATAAATTCGGACGTAAACCGTTGTTGATAATTGGTTCGGTAGGTATGGCCATTGGTATGTTTGCCATTGGTTTGTTAGCGTATTTGCAAATTATTGGTGTTAGCACTTTGATATTTATTGTTATCTACTCGGCTTCGTTTATGATGTCGTGGGGACCAATATGTTGGGTGTTGATTTCGGAAATTTTCCCAAATACCATTCGCGGAAAAGCAATTGCTATTGCCGTTGCAGCACAATGGATTTCTAACTTTATTGTTTCGGCTACATTCCCATCGTTGGAAGCTTTCAGCATTACATTTACATACGTTCTTTACGGTGTAATGTCGGTTCTGTCAGCCATCTTTGTTTGGAAAATGGTTCCCGAAACCAAAGGAAAAACATTGGAAGATATGACAAAATTGTGGAGAAAATAAAGGCATTTACCATTTAGACATTTACTATTTACTAGTTAAAAATCCCGAAATTCAAATTGAGTTTCGGGATTTTTGCTAATGATAGTATGACTTTAAGTCATGCTATCACTGGTTGGTACAAGTCATGCTATCACTGGTTGGTACAAGTCATGCTATCACTGGTTGGTACAAGTCATGCTATCACAGGTTGGTACAAGTCATGATATCAATGATTGGCAAATTGAATACCAAATTCTTCAACCCTTTGTCTACTAATTAATTTACCATTTCTTAAGCCCTTAAAATCACAACAAGATGAATAAAGCCACTCTTCTGGTTTGGTTACCAATCCTGCCTTAACTGGGTTGTTATGAATATAATCAAAGCAAACTTGTGGATATTCATTTTCAATTAACTGCCGATTTATAACAGTTCCATGCAAAGTATTAAAAAATGAAGGAGTAATACCTTCCATTTTTGTAATACATTCCGCTTTAGTATGTTGTTTAAATAATGAACCATATCTATTTAATTGCAAATTAACCGCTCGAGTGTATGACCTTAGTAATGAGCCAATAGAATTGTTGAAAGTTCTAGTCTTTTTTTTTGGTGGTATAGTGATAGAATGACTTGGAGTCATGCTATCATTTTTTGCTACACCAGTGATAGTATGACTTTGAGTCATGCTATCACTTTGGGTGTTTTGAACTGAAATTTCCACTGTATGCACATATACCATCAAATGAAAATGATTCGGCATTAAACACCAAGCAAGAATCTCGGCGTGAGGTAAAATGTGGTTTTTTATTTTAGTCAAGAAATAGAGGTAATTGTCATTTGAAAAAAATGTTTTTTGACCATTATTTCCTTGGTTGTAAATATGATATAAATTGCCAACTTCAAAAATCATATTGATTATTTTTTTAATAGTCTTTTTTATAGTATTGATAGTATGACTTGAAGTCATGCTATCAGTTTGTATATTTCTTTAACCACCACCAGTGATAGTATGACTTGAAGTCATGTTATCACTTACTATCAAACCCTCAAAAATCCTAACTCATAAACCATAGGTTGTAATTTTTCGCTCAATGCTTTGTATGCTTCTTCGAAAGGTTTGAAACTTACCGGAGCTACATCGCCACTGGCATTACGGGCTTGTAAGGCTTTGCGGACTTGATACCAACCCACATCTGCACGGTTGAGTTTCAATTCGTCGCGTACGGTGCGCACATCGGTGTGTGCGAAATAGGCTTGCCAAAGTTTTTTTCCTTCGGCAAGTACTGCCTTTGATTCTTCACTCATATTATCTAATCTTGAGCCTTTTGGGTCAGTTGCCTCAGTGATAGTATGACTTAAAGTCATGCTATCACTTCGAATAGTCATGCTATCACTTTGATGAAGATACTGCACCATAAAATCACTCTCGAACCGCTCTGGCGCACCTACTTCTTCTTCGGTAAATGGTATAAAATGATTGACTATGCTCCACTTTCGTCCGTTCCATTCCAAATCGTTGGCACTGGCGGTAAGGTTGCTGCCGTTAAACAACATCCACACAAGGCAGTCGGTTTTAAATTCTTCGGTAAGTTCACCTGTGGGCTGTAGGAATTGGTCACGGTCGTTTATCCAAGTTGGTTTAACTAATCGGCGAACAGAGAATATAATTGCTGTCTGCCAAAGATTATCAGGTGTTATAAAAAATGCTCCAGCACTACCAAAACCGGAAGAAAAAATTGCCGTTAATGTACTTGCATTTTGCAACATATTACTATTTGATAACATACTACCAATAGCATCATCGGCCCATTTATCTCCTCGTAAATCTTTTGTAACAGTCGCAGGTGTTATAGCATTTTTTAAAGGTAATGCATCAGCGTTATTTGACCTAGGTCTCTTAATCCATTCGCTTAAAAAGTTATCGTTTGAAATATTAAAGAAAAGTTTTTCTCCAATAGGTTTTACATCTTTATCTAAGACTTCAGTTATGACAATATCAATTAAATAATTCTTATTATTTATATTATTTGAATTTTCGGTTTTCCAAACTAAGAACCCAATTGGAAAATTTCCTTTCAGACCATCGAATGATTTACTATGTACAATAAATCCACCTAAATACTTTGCATACCAATTTTGTCTAAATTCCTCAAAATTGGGTGCATTTATGTATTTCAATTTACTAAACATTGCAACAGTTGCCGTAGGGATTTCTTTAGTAATTCGAGCAATAAATTGAGTGAATAATTCTCGTTTTGCATAACCGTATTTATTCATATGCAACGAGATTTTCGTATTAGCAATATCAGTTTTATGTTTGCCTCCACTTATAGTCTCTGTGCTACCTGCCTCTCCATACGGTGGATTAATCAGCACCAAAATCTTTTTGCCATCAGCTATGGCTTTTCGGAGTCCTTCCGGTACTTTATTGGTAAGTGAGTAATCAATGCGTCCGTCATCGGTAATATCATCGTTCAAATAATCGTACTGAAACCGCTGAGCAGCCACACAAGTTTTGGTGGCGCGCATCACATCAATGTCCGCAGCATCGAGCGTACTCATATAAATGTTGCGTGGGTTGCTGTGTTTCACTTCTAAGTTTCCTACACCGCAGCACATATCCCACACAATGTATTCGCGTTGCCAATTGTTGCCAAGCGTTTCGGTGAGTTTGTCGTAAGCTTTGTCCACCACAGCCAAGGGCGTGTAATATGCACCTTTAAAACTGCGCTCGTCGAGCGGAATAAGACTGTCGCGGCGTTCGAGCAGGTAATTGCGGTATTCGGCTTTGGGTGGGCGGTGATAAATAGCCCAAAACTGACGATAACCTTCGCGGTTGCCGAGTTCGAAAATTTTACCACCCAAGCTAAACACCGGAGCATTGTTTTTGTGCATCAATTCAGCCGGCAAATTATCGTGCGTACTCACCGTGCCATCGTGCATAATATCGGCAAAAAACAGTAGGGCGTAATCTTCTTCCGATACGCCTTTTATTTCGCGCCCCACCATTACCACCCATTTGTCGAACACTTGTTTCAAGTTATCGGGTGTAATTTGAGTACGGATAATATCGCCGTTTTTGATGGCATTTTTTATGGTACTGATAAACTCTTCCTCGTGGGTTTCAATTCGGAACGACACAAAGTGAGTACCAATATGAGCCGAAACGGCATCCAAAGCTTCCTGTGGATATTTACTCGCCGAAGTTCCCCATTTAATAGTCTTTTTAGCAAGGAAATCAACCACATCCTCGCTTTTCATAATGGCTGCTTTTTGGGTATCAATCACCGCCAAAAAAGGTGGAACGTAATCGCCTTTGTTCAATGCTTGTTGTACGTAATGCATCAATTGCGTAAACATGGCGTAGGTGGAATTTTTTCCACTATCTTTTGCCTCAAACCATATTTCTTTGGTCTGAATATCAATCAAATTTTTAGAATAAGCTTTCAATCCCAATGCTTTAATATAAGCATCTTTCACATCTTCTTCGCTTCTAACTTGTTGTAATTGCTTGTAAAGGCTCATATTTGGAATCTATTTTTCGAGAAATTTACTTGATTTCATATTTTAGCACAAATATAGGAATTATTATTTACTTTGGACTTTATCAAATTACAATTTTCATTAGAGTTTATATAAGTTGGAATAGTATTGACCCTGCTCGGCGTCAGTTAAGAAATGAAATTGACTCAACGTCCAGCGCGAGGTTACAAACTATATTGAGCGGGGATTAAGGATTTTATCCCTCAGAAATCAGAATTATAGCCTTATATATCAGTTTTCAGCCCTTAGATGTCAGGTTTTGTTATTCAGAAATCAACTTTTGGTGTATAAAAATGAGGTTTTAGTGCATAGAAATCAACTTTCAGCACTAAGAATTGAACTTTTGATATGCAGAAATGAACTTTAAGCGCATACAAATGAACTTTTGATGCACAGAAATGAACTTTTAATTCCAAAACCTCATTTCTAAAGGGTTAAACTTCGTTTCACAAGAATAAAACCTTAATTCTATGCACTAAAACCTCATTTTGTACAACATTTATCTGATTGTCTCTCAGGTTAACTGAAATAATAATTAGCCAATGTTAGCTTATAAACCTCATACCTCTAATAAGTGTGTCATAATAAACTTTGAATTAATTTTGAATAATACATTTTCTGCAGTAAGTCCCCGATGAAGTGTACAGTTGAATAAAATAAATACCATTGGCAGTATTCTCGGAGAGGAATGTCGTACTGTAATTTCCGGGCAACAAGTAGTTGTTTTCCACTATCTTCACTTCTTTTCCCATGCTGTCAGTCACTTTTAAAATTACAGTTCCGGCTTTGTTTATTCGAAACGGTATAACGGTTGATGTGTTAAATGGGTTTGGATAATTTTGGCTTAGCAAATTTGTTGACGAAAAATCGCCTGCAATACGTTCCAGCGACGTTTTCATTTGGGCAAGTGGCCGTTTTTCGACTCCATTGTTAGTGGCCGCCCAGAGTTCATTGTCGAAAATTGCAAGGGCATACACATTCGTATTCCACAAACCATTACTAACATCCGACCAGCTAGCAGCATTGTCGGCACTTAGGAATATGCCGTTATAGGTGGCGGCAAAAAGATTGTTCTCCGAAAGGACAAAAGCTCTTACCTGTTTGTTCGCTAGTCCGTTATTCATTACCGACCAGTTAGCACCATTATCTGTCGAAGTTATAACGCCGCTATAATTTCCGCTTATTATTACAGACTCTGCAACTATAAGCGCATCAGATGTAATTGTCGTTAATCCATTTTTTAACTCCGACCAGTTCGTGCCGTTATCTGCCGACACAAAAAGACCTTTGTTAGTTCCGGCCAACAAATTTGTGCCTTTAAGTGCAAAAGCTTTTACTATGGTATTGGTTGGAATTCCAGTATTGGCAGCAGCCCAATTCGTGCCATTATTTTCCGATTTGAATACTCCTCCACCATTTGTTCCTACAAAAAGTGTTGTTCCATTTACGAAAAACGATTTTATATCCAGTGTTGACAGCGACGAATTTACCGCATTCCAATTCTGCCCGTTGTCCGACGAAATAAATACACCACCACCTGTTCCAGCGTAAATATATGAACCCGAAGTGTATAAAGCTCTGACATTTGTATTCGTCAACCAGGAGTTAATCTGCAACCAGTTATCACCTTTGTTCGACGTGCGAAAAACGCCATACCACTCATTACCTGCAAAAATGGAATTTCCTGAAACAGTTAATGCTTGAATCCATGATTTTGTGAGTTTCCGGTTTACTGCCGACCAACTTGTGCCATTATTGGATGAAGCAAATAAGCCTGACCCAGTAACCGTAGCAAAAACAGTAGTTGCATTTGCGGCTAAACAATACACCGTTTTGGGAGCTGATTCGCTGTTCGAATTGGTTAAACCTGTATTTGAAACGGTCCAACTCGCCCCATTATTATCCGATACAATAACTCCGTTAAATCCACCAACATAAACATTATTTCCCGATACAGCCAGCGCATTTATATAGCTTGATTGGTTAACAATTCCGGTATTTGTTAGTTGCCACGATGCGCCATTATTTGCCGACCGATAAATGCCTTTAAAAGCTCCATTTGCCGCAATCAAGTAATCGCCCGAAAAAACAAGTGCCGAAACAGAATAGCCAGTTGGTAATCCCGTATTTATTTCCGTCCAGGTACTGCCATTGTCGGACGAAATATACATTCCTGTATTTGTGCCGGCAAATATAAGGTTTTGCTTTGCTGCAAGCGCATAAACGCCTGCACCCACAGGCAAACCTGTATTTACAGCGGTCCATGTATTACCGTTATTGGCTGAAATAAACACACCTTTATCCGATGATCCTGCAAAAAGATACGAACCAGATGCAGTAAATGACTTTACTCGCGTGTTTATCGGCAAGCCCGAATTTACAGCATTCCATGTCGCGCCATTGTCAGTTGTACGATAAATACCATAAGCAGTATCGGCAAAAATACTTCCGTTAAAAACGTACATTGTCGATACTTGTGCATTAACAGGCAGTCCATTATTCATAGGCATCCAACTCAAGCCATTATTGGTCGAAAGAAAGATGCCATTTTCTGTTGTGCCTGCAAAAATATTATCCCCATTTATTGCCAAACTGCGCACCTCGCCACCATAGATTCCATTTGTCTGAAGCCATTGGGCCTGAAGTAAACCTGTAGTTGATAGCGCAAAAATAACGACATAAAGATAGATTGAAGTTTTCATTTTAATATGATTTTAAAGTATAATAAACCTAAAATTCAACTTGGTTAAATCCAAATGTTGGTATTGATGTACAGTATTGTGGTTTGGATTCTTCCGTTCGGGACGAAAAGAAGAGCGTTTTATACAGGTGGTCGGCCTAAAAAGTACCGATAAGGGGACAAAAGCTAAAAACCGAAGGTAGAAGTTTTAATTACCTGTAAGTCAGCTAAAGTGCAGCAAAGATATGCATTTAATTTGATTAATATCAATAAATATGCTGAAAATACTTCAATTGTTGATTTCGATTGAAAAAACACCACTTATGCGGTCAATGCGTTAATATTTTATGCTATTATTGTGCATCGAATATGGAAAGCAGAGCTTTCCTTTTAACCGAGCGTACCTGTCTGCCTTTGGCAAGAGTCAATGCTCAGCGTCCAGAGCGAAATTTAAGCTGAGATTAGGTTTAAAACACCGAAAAAACACACAAACACCTCCACTAAATAGTTTTACAATTCCCCTAAAAATATCAAAATAATGTTTATATTTGCGGTGCGGAAAGACTAAATCAATTTATATGGAAAATAAAGTAGAAATATTCAAGAGCAAAGACAATAGTATCGAACTACAAGTGACACTTGACACTGATACCGTATGGCTTTCGCAAGAACAAATGGCACAGCTTTTCGGAAAAGGAAGAAGCACAATAACTGAGCACATCATTAATGTCTTTGTAGAAGGAGAATTAGAACAAAATCGAACTTGTCGGAAATTCCGACAAGTTCGTATGGAAGGCAATCGGGAAGTAGAAAGAGAGATAGACTTCTACAACCTTGATGTTATTATTTCGGTAGGTTATCGTGTTAAATCATTACGAGGCACTCAGTTTCGCCAATGGGCAACGCAACGTTTGAAAGATTATTTGGTTCAGGGCTACGCCATTAACGAAAAACGGTTGGCGCAAAAACAACAAGAAGTTGAACATCTCAAAACAGGCATTCGGATACTCAACCGTGCAATTGAACAACAAGCCACTGACGATGATAGCCAAATGCTACGTGTATTTGCACGAGGATTAGCATTGCTCGACGATTACGACCACCAAACACTCGAAACAAAAGGGAAAACCATTCGGGAGGCTGTTTACCCTACCTTCGACCAATACATGGAATTAATACACACCATGTACTCCGATTTTGCTTCGGATGTATTTGCGCAACCAAAAGACGAGAGTTTTCATAGTTCCATCAATCAAATAGCACAAATTTTCGGAGGAGTTGAACTTTATCCTACCATCGAAGAAAAAGGAGCAAATCTATTGTATTATATAACCAAAAACCATTCGTTTGTTGATGGAAATAAACGCATTGCTGCAGCCTGTTTCCTGTTATTTATGGAGAAAAACAATGCATTATTCAGAGCTGGCGGAATACCAATTATTAGCAACGAAGCACTGGCAGCACTCACTCTTTTTATCGCAACCAGCAAAACAGAAGAAGTTGATGCGGTTAAGAATTTAATAATTAGCATACTGAATATCGAAAAAGGCGAATCAGCCTGAACGCCGTAGAAAGGGTATTTTTTTTTTGAAATTATTCACCTTTAATTGGTTAAAGAGCTGAAAATAATGTTTATATTTGCGGAGCGGAAAAAAACTACTGCACATAACGGTAATTAAGGCGGGAATGTGCAATAGAATGGCTAAACTAATGCTGATGTATGGGCAATATAGTACATATTTGAGTGTTATGGCCAATTTTAAAAATGAAAATAAGGGAACAGAAAACAACCACGAATTTACAAATAATAGAATTCAAACAATAATATGGAAACAATAAAATCAAACGAATTTATCATACTAAGGTTGCCTACAAATGGAACAAATACCCCTTTCATCTACCAGACATTTGGAATAACTCAATACATCTTTTACGATGACAGATTCCCAACAAAACAAATAAAAGATGATTACCCCGATAAATTTGATAAAGAATACTATAATTCATTTCGGGAAAAATGTCTTGAAGTTAAAGATAGAGAGGTCTCATTCACTGTTAATGAATTTATTTTTTTAGCTAAGATTATAGATTTTGTTTCGAAATGCTTTATTGGAGAACCAAATACAAAACTGAAACAAGTCATAAACGATGACTTTAAAGTTGAAAAAGATTTTAATTATGATTTATACCGAGAATTCTATTTACAAACGGCAACTAAATTCTTTGACAGTTTCAAAAAGAGTTGCACTAATTCCCAAATACTCCAGAAAATATCCAAAGAACTAAGTTGGAAAATTGATATTTAAATACTTACAATAAACTATACAATAACACCTTAAAACAAATATTATGGGATTCACAAAAGCACTTTATTATCCTACTATTGACATAGTAAATGAGGATTGGTTGAAAACAGCAGTTTTATTTTGGGACGAGATAAACACAATTGTGCCTACTACTGTAGGAAATCCATATCGAGAAATCTCAACTCAATATCTTTCAGACGAGGGAATATTGAAACCTATAAGAATTAATCCTGATACAGATATTGTTGAAGACCTCACTTCAGATACTTTAAATTACCTAAATACAAATGAAGGATTTCAGCTTTTGAATCAAAGAAATGACCGATATGCAACCATTCATAGAGACAAATTGCCTAGAGATGTCGGCAGGCTCTTCGATATTCATCCTGACAAATTACCGTATGAAATACAACATCAACTTCGAGACCATTGGACTAGGGATGGTTGGTTTAGAGTTGATTCAAACTTTGCTATATTCTACATGACGCTTCTTGCAAATAAAATTTGTGAGAGAAAATCAATTGCACTTTTATCTGACAATCTTCTATCTTCAAATCTTACTGACAAAGTTAGATTAGATAATCAAATCGCAATAAAAGGAAGAGATTATGATTATCATAGTAGAGTGAATGAGAAATACATAAATCTTACACAAGGACTTTTAACTAACTTCATAATTGAGGGAATTAAAATTAGAAGCACATCATCATTGGATGATGTCGTGAGATTTAGAAAAACTCACCAAGACGAACTTGGTTTATTTAGGACTAACATTGCAAAACTGACACAAAATATATCTCAAGACAAACCATTCGAGACAATCAGACAAGAAGTCGAAAACATCTATAAAGACGAATTTTTGCCTTCATACAATGACTTTAAAAAGTCACTAACTGGTTTTGGCATTAAGTGGACTTCTGACAATTTCATGAAAGTTTCTGTTATTTCGACAAGTGCGACTGCGTTTCCTATGGCGGTACTTGGACTTGCGTTGCCACAAGCTTTAATTGCTGGTGCTGGTGTATCATTAATAACTTCACTCATTTCATACAACCAAGAAAAGAAAGAAAAATTAAGACAAAATCCATATTCATATTTATTATCTGCAAGTAAACAGATATGAAGCTAACCCTGCTCGGCGTAAGTTAAGAAATGCAATTGGCTCGGCGGAATAGCGTCCGGTGCAAGGTTACACGCTAAAGTGAGCGGGGGAATAAGCAATGTCGTGTAAATGTCGTATTTATGTAGTTGGAAAGTTACCTTAAGAAGGTTTACCTTTGATTAAAAAAACGAAAAATGGAAACAGGAAAACTAATTAAAGAATTAAGAATTAAAAAGGGCATGACTCAGGAAGAGTTGGCTGATAAAACTGAAGTTAGTGCTAGAACAATACAACGGATTGAAAATGGAGAAGTAGACCCTCGTTCATATACTCTTCAAATGATTGCGAAAGCACTAAATGTTGATTTCAGTTTGTTTATAGACAATAAAACAAATGCCAGTCAAGAAGATCATAAAATCAACAATAACAATTGGCAAGGATTTTTGCATTTAAGCGGATTGATACCTCTAATCTTTCCGACATTAATAATGTGGTATTCTAAAAAAGAGAAAACGGAAGAAATGTCAAATCATTTTCGTGCTGTTATTACTATGCAGTTATGCATTTTGGTAATTAGTGTTTCTGGACTATGGATTTATTGGAAAGCAAATCAGCCGATTCCCTTTGTCGGAGGATTATTGGTAGGTGGGTTGATTTCAATAATGAATGCCATAAATGTTATGCATGGAAAATCATATATAAATCCATTTATTAAAAGTGAAGAAACAAATAGCAAATAAAGTGCTTTTTTTTTGACACCCCCTAGCTCGGCGTAAGTTAAGTATACATATTTTATCTTGTATTTTTATCGGTATAATAAAAATGAAAGTTGTACCTAAAAACACCTCTTTACATATTTAATCAGTCATAAAGAATAAAATTAATGGAAAAAATTATTCAACTCGGCAAATCGAATATTGCAAACGAACACATTTGTTGTGCATTTTCGGACAAGAAATGCAAAGAAAGCTATGAATTAAAGAAAGACTGGCTGAAAAAGGAATTCGATAACGGATATGTCTTTCGCAGGATTGATGCACGGGCAAAAGTATTTATTGAGTATGGTCCTGCTGAAAAAGGGTGGACTCCTGTTGATGCTCCGAATTATTTGCTGATAAATTGCTTTTGGGTTTCAGGACAATACAAGGGACAAGGTTATGCCAAAGAATTGTTAAAACTCACAATGGAAGATGCTAGAAATCAAGGTAAAGATGGTTTGGTAACTGTTGTTGGTACAAGTAAGTTTCACTTTATGAGTGATACTAAATGGCTGCTGAAACAAGGATTTGAGACTTGCGAGAAATTATCGTCGGGATTCAGTTTACTTGTAAAAAAAATAAATCCCAATGCAAACAATCCAAGTTTTATGGATTCAGTGAACAGCGGAGAATGTGCTGATAAAAACGGAATAGTGGTTTATTACTCCAATCGTTGTCCTTTTTCGGAATATCATGTAAACACTTCGTTGAAAGAGACAGCAGAGAAGCGGAATTTGCCATTAAAAGTTATCAAACTTGATACGATGGAAAAAGCTCAAACCTCACCAACACCCGCGACAATATTTAGCTTATTTTATAATGGAAAGTTCATCACAACCGATTTAAGTGTGTGTATGGACAGCCGATTTGATAAAATTGTAAAACTTTGAAAAATGGCTTATAATATCGACTTAGAAAAAATTACAATCGATGATTACCGAATAAAACTCGAATCAGCCTATTTGCCGCCGAGTAGGATGATGCTTAAAGACAGATTGGACGAACGATTTGGCTATTTTAAAAGTATCGGGATTGCGAATGTCAATGAACTTATTCGGTTGCTAAAAAAAAAGGATAAGTTTGCAGCGCTTTCAAAAGTTGAATGCTTATCTGGTGATTATTTAACTATATTGCTTCGTGAATTAAACAGTACGCTTCCAAAACCGAATAAGATTTCTGAATTTCAAGGTGTTGCGTTAGAAACAGTAATGCGTTTAGAAAAAATTGGAATTAATAACACTGAAAAGTTGTATGAAAAAGTCATTTCAGAAACCAACCGACAGCATCTGGCTAATGCGACAGGTATAAACTACATGGAAATCCTGGAATTAACAAAGTTGGCCGACCTGTCAAGAATAAAGTGGGTTGGAGTAACTTTTGCTCGAATGCTTTATGAAATAGGTATTGATACAGTAGAGAAGGCTTCGAAAGCAGACCCCGAAAAATTACACTCAAGTATCAATCAGTATAATAAAGAGAATAATTTTTATAAAGGACAGATTGGTTTAAATGACATTAAAATATTTGTAAACGCCGCAAAAGACTTAGATTTAGATATAGAATACTAATTTAAAAACAAAAAAAAATGAAAATCATGAAAATTATTTTAATCGTAGTTGCAGTGTTAATTGCATTAATTCTAATTATTTACACCTATTATGGTGGTTTTAAGAAGATAGAGTTTGTGGTTTCGGAACAAGGTGGTGAGATGCTGGTTTATGAGAACCTGGTGGGCGATTATAAACAAAGTCCTGTGATTATGGACAAGATTTACAACAACTTGCTTAAAAATGACAAAATTGAAACAACAAAAGGATTTGGTATCTATTATGACAATCCACAAAAAGTTGAAATAAGCAAACTGCGTTCAGAAATTGGTTGTATTATTGAAGAAAAAGATAGTTCGCGAGTGGATGAATTGAAAAGCAAGTATCTTGTTAAAACGTATCCCAAAGCCTCGTATTTAGTAACTGAATTTCCTTATAAAAATGGGATATCCATTTTTATTGGAATTATGAGAGTGTATCCGGCAATGGGAGCTGCCATACAAAAAGAAGGATTTAACGATAAAGGTGCAGTAATGGAGATTTATGATTTGCCAAATAAAAAGATTATTTACAGAAAAGAAATTGTAAAATAAATTCAAAATATATGCAAACAGAAGTTACAATCAAAAAGAGTCTGAATCCCCGAAAAACATTCTGGGAATGTGGTGCATGTTCACACACTATGTATCACCTTTTAAACCACGAGTTTGACAATGTGAAGCCCAACGAAGAAAAAGCTTCGGATATGCTGGCAGGGGGAATTGCACAAAAAGGACATCAATGTGGAATGCTCTGGGGTGGATCTTTAGCTATTGGCACAGAGGCTTTTCGCAAGTTTGATGACAAGAATAAAGCCATTGCAATGGCAATAAATGCATCTAAACTGTTGATGGATTCTTTTTACAAAAGAACCAAAACAGTTAATTGTCGCGATATTGCCAAAGTTGATTGGGAAAACAAATTTGATTTTGCAATTTACATGTTAAAAACCATTGCACATGGCTTTGTGTATAGTCCATGTTTTAACCTCATTGTAAAATGGACTCCCGAAGCTGTTGAAGCGGCAGATAAGGGACTTTCGGAAAACATTGTTTTCAATAAACCCTGTGTTAGCTGTTCAACAGAACTTGTCAAAAAAATGGGTGGAACTGAAGAAGAATCAGTTATGGTTGCAGGTTTTGCAGCGGGAATAGGTTTAAGTGGCAATGCTTGTGGTGCCTTGGGAGCTGCAATTTGGTACAAAATGCTCGAATTGGGTAAAAAAAATCCCGAAGTTTCACAAAAATTTATGGATAACCCCGATGCTAAAAAAGTGTTGAGAGCGTTTTATATGCAAACCGATTCGGAAATGTTATGCAAAAATATTTGCAAACGAAACTTTAACTCCATTGACGAACACTCCGAATATATTAAAAACGGAGGTTGCAGTCAATTAATCGAAGCATTATCAAAATCATAAAAGCCTATAGGTATGCTAAACTTGTTCAGGCGAAACATCTATCTTGATAACAATGCAACTACTTATGTTAGTAGTTCAGTGAGAAGAATTATGAATCGCGTTTTAAAATATCATTGGGGCAATCCTTCATCAGGGTATCAAAAAGGGAAAATCGCTTATCAAATTATTGAGCATTCCCGTGAACAGGTTGCCAAATCAATACATGCACATTCACACGAAATCTATTTTACAGGGAGTGCCACTGAAGCGAATAATGCCGTATTAAAAACCCTATCTAATCAGTTCTTTCCAAAAAAGAAAAAAATTATTTCAACCCCCATTGAGCATCCTTCGGTAATGAATACACTTGAGTTTTTGGAAAATCAGGGAATCATTGTTCAATATTGCTCTGTTGACCGATATGGTTTTGTTTCGGCAGAAGAATTAGAAAAACTAATTGACGAAGACACATTTCTAATCTGTTGCATGTTTGCAAATAATGAGATTGGGACTATACAAAACATAAATGAAATATCGGCATTAGCAAAAAAACACGCTATTCTAATCATGTCTGATTGTGTGCAAGCATTTGGGAAAATACCTATAAATATTAAAGAGATGGGGGTTAATTATGCGACGTTTTCGGCACATAAACTACATGGGCCAAAAGGAGTTGGAGTGCTGTACTCAAATATTAGCAGTCCGCTTACACCTTTTATTCATGGCGGTCATCAGGAAGAGGGAATGCGTGCAGGAACAGAATCGGTTCATAATATAGCCGGATTTGGGAAAGCTTGTCAACAAGTTAATCAATTGATAGCCAAAGCAAATAATATCAGAAATCTGAAAGATTTTTTTATTGAACAACTAACATTGATAAAACCCGATATTATCATTAATTCACCTGCAGAAAATTGTTTGTCGAATACCATTAGCGCAACCCTTCCAAACTTAAACAGCAGGGAGTTGATGATGATGTTAGATAATTATGGCATTGCTGTTTCATCGGGTTCGGCTTGCAGCACACAGCTAAATAAGCCTTCACACGTTCTTAAATCTATAGGATTATCCGACAAATTGGCGGAGGAAACCATCAGAATAAGTTTAGGGAAAGACACTAAAAAAAGTGACATTAGATATACAATTAAAACAATTAAAAACTATTTAACCAATGAACAAAACACTCATTAAACTTGGAGGTATTGGGGCAATTGCTATTGCTATACTCGTTCTGTTGGCTATTGCCGCCTATTTTATTTGGCCATACAAAGGTAACACCACATCTATAGGGTCAATCTTTAATATATTGCAAAATGACAGATTGGGAGGGTTAATTGCTCTTGATATCTCAATGCTGATTATCATGCCTTTCAGTTTGCTGTTGTTTTTTGTTTTATATACCATTTTAAAGCAAGTGGATGAATCAATTGCATTATTTGCTTTGATATTAAGTACAATAGCAATCGTTTTAATTATTGTTTGCAGACCTTTGACAGAACTTGTTTTATTAAGTGATCAGTATGCACACACAACGGATATTATTGACAAATCAAGAATTTTGACTGCCGGAGAAGCACTTCGCACCCAATTAGATGGAACTGCCTGGGCAATGCAAACTGCATTTCTTATGATTGCGGGCTTGATCAATAACAGTTTGATGCTTCGTTCAGCTCAATTTAAAAAGAGAACAGCTTGGACAGGGATAGTTATTAGTGCTTTAGGGCTTCCTTTTTTTATTCCTGAATTTGGTTTGATATTCCTTTTTTTGAATACGATTGGTACTATTCCATGGTGTATTTTCGTGTCTATTGATTTGCTTAAACTACAAAACAATATAATTAAACAATGAAACTCATGCTCGGCGTAACTTAAGAAACGTAATTGGCTCTGCATAGGCTTTTTGCCTATGTCGCGGTAAAAATATCTTAGCCCCCTAATTAACTGGGCTATTTTGTAGAATCAAAACATTCCACCATCTTTTATCGTTATTTCTCCATAAACTAAAAAAATAATATCAGTATGGAAACAACGATAATAACAGTTCAAACAACCATAAACAAACCACTATCAGCAGTTTGGGATTGCTGGACAAAGCCGGAGCATATCGTAAAATGGAATTTTGCTTCCGATGATTGGCACTGCCCTGCTGCAACAAATGATTTTCGAGTGGGTGGTAAATTTTCATACACCATGGCTGCTCGTGATGAAAGTTTTTCGTTCGACTTTAGTGGAACATTCGTGCAGATAGCTGATAAAGAACACATTGAGATATTATTGGATGATAATCGAAATGTATGGCTTGATTTTTCAGAAAGCGGAAATGAAACAACTGTTGTGGAAAAGTTTGAAGCCGAAAACGAAAATACACCCGAATTACAGCAAACTGGTTGGCAAATGATATTGAATAATTTTAAAAAACACGCCGAATCGCTTTAATTTCGTTTATCGAGTCCCCACATGAGTTTATTTTTTAGATTATCAAAAAATGTGTGGTTTTGTTGTTTCACTACTTTGGTAGTGAAATTGGCTTTCGAAATTCGTAAATGTGTATTTTCATTTAATATAATGGCTCGTCCATCCAGTGCGAGTTGAAAGCAATTACTACGGCTTTTTACTTCCAAATCAACAATCCAATTATCAGGAACAATAAGTGGGCGCACATTAAGGCTATGCGAGGCAACCGGCGAAAGAATAAAGTTACCAGCCTGTGGAACCACAATAGGACCACCAACGCTCATAGAATAAGCTGTAGAGCCTGTGGGCGTTGAAACCAACAAACCATCGGCCTGATAGGTATGAATTGGCTCGCCATTGAGCGTAGTATGTATACTAATCATCGACGAGCTATCTTGTTTCAGAATTGAAATTTCGTTGAGTGCAAAAGGGTATTCAAACACTGTTCCATCCGAACTTTCAACCATTAACAATGTACGTTCTTCTACTATCAAATTCCCTGCAATCAATGCTTCAACCGCTTGCAACATTTCCTCTGCTGGCACATCAGCCAAAAATCCTAGTCGGCCAATATTGACACCTAAAATAGGAATATTTTTTGAACCAATATGAGCAGCAGTATTCAAAAAAGTACCATCGCCACCTATACTCAACGCATAATCGGCCACAAAATCATCATTTTCAATTACTTCCGTTTTTTCAAAACTATCTATCCCATTAAGGCTAGCAAAATGATATAAATTATTTTCGAGAAGGATATTAACTGATTTATGGTGCAAAAAATCGAACAATATATTTAAATACGATATTGTTTGCGTGCTATAGGTGTTTCCAAAAATGGCTATCTTCATGTGATAAATTGAAATTTATGAATACAAAGGAACAAAATGAAATTCAAATTCACAAATTATCAATCAATTCAACCTATTAAAATAGAATTAAGTAATGAGAATAAAATATTGTTGTATTAATTTTTCAATAATACGCTGTATGTCTTATCTTTATTAAATAGTAAATGGTACATTATCAAATGGTAAATACTTACAATATAGTTTGTCGAAAAAATATTGTAACTTTACATTTCTTTAAATACAAAATAATATGTTTTTAGACATTACCTATCTCGAATGGCTAGGCTACCTTAGCTCTGTAATTGTAGCCATATCGCTCACAATGAGTTCAATAATTAAATTACGTATTTACAATTTAATAGGCGGAACTGCATTTTCAATTTATGGATTTATGATTGGCTCGATGCCAGTTGGGTTTTTAAATTTATTTATTGTAGGCATCAATATCTATTATTTGATTAAAATTTATTCTCAAAAAGAAGCATTTCAGTTACTCAAAGTAAATATTGACGATAGTTATATAAACTATTTTTTGGACTTTAATAAAACTCAAATTCAAGAGTTTTTTCCTTCATTTACAGCAGATAATCTAAGCGAAAACAAAGAAAACAACATGGTTTTCACGTTTTTACGTGATTCAGTGGTGGCTGGTGTTTTTATTGGAACCAAAGTAAATCAGGTATTAAATGTGCAGCTCGATTATGTCATGATACCATATCGCGATTTAAAACCAGGCAAATTCATTTACCAACAAAACAAAGCTTTGTTTAAAGAAAACGGCATAAATAAAATTGAAATCACAACCAATAACGATTTACATATCAAGTATTTAAAAAAAATGAATTTTTAGTACAGATGGAAATAATCTGTTTTTCTTAAATTTAAAACAATAAAACGAACACGAAAAACGAATGCCAAATGGCAATACTCGAAGTTTTTTAGTAATTTTGTGGTGATTTTCAAAAAAAAAACAATAAATGACAAAACTGAGCGTAAATATAAATAAGGTTGCTACAATTCGAAACGCACGAGGAGGCAATATCCCAAATGTATGTAACATAGCCTTGGATTGCGAAAAATTTGGTGCCGACGGCATTACAGTTCATCCGCGACCTGACCAACGCCACATTCGATATGCTGATGTGTATGATTTAAAACCCATTCTAACTACCGAATTTAATATTGAAGGAAATCCGAATGCCGAATTCACGAAGCTTGTATTAGCAATTAAACCACAGCAAGTTACGCTTGTACCCGATGCTCACGATGCAATTACTTCGGATGCAGGCTGGGATACAGTTCGCAATATCGATTTTTTAAGTAGAATAACGGAGGAATTTCAACAAGCAGGCATACGTGTATCCATTTTTGTGGATGCCGACCCTAAAATGGTTGAATATGCTGCCAAAGCAGGTGCCGATAGAATTGAATTATATACAGAGCCGTATGCAACTTTGTACTCAACAAGCAAAGAGAAAGCAATACTGCCGTTTATTGAAGCAGCCAAAATGGCTAAAAATTGTGGCATGGGACTTAATGCAGGCCACGACCTTAGTCTCGAAAACTTAGAATACCTAATTCAAAACATCCCTTGGATTAATGAAGTTTCAATAGGTCACGCTCTGATAGCCGATGCACTTTATATGGGACTCGAAAAAACAATTCAGGCTTACAAAAAACAAATTCAATAATTCTTCGTTATTAATTCTGGTATGAATTTTGGTTGCTCTAAACAGTCAAAAAACAACACAACAAATATTTAGTAGCGCATAACAAAATAAAAAAACAATAATTTATGAACTTAATGCTTATTCTACAAGTAGCTGACACAGCTGTAAATGCCATTAAAACAACAACCGAAACTGTGGCAAAAGAAATGAATTTATGGGAAATGTATGAGTATGGTGGACCAATTATGCATGTGTTAGTAGCTATGTTTGCTTTGGCAATCTATATTTTCATTGAACGATTGGTTACTTTAAAACAAGCTTCGAAAGAAGATAAAACTTTTATGAATCGCATAAAAGATTATATTTACGACGGAAAAATTGATGCTGCCAAAAAACTTTGTCACGAAACAAACACACCCACTTCGCGCATGGTCGAAAAAGGCATAAGTCGTCTGGGTCGCCCAATGGGTGATGTATTAGTTGCCATTGAGAATGTTGGAAATCTCGAAATTGCAAAGCTTGAAAAAGGACTGGTAATTATGGCTTCGGTATCGGGTGGAGCACCTATGTTAGGGTTTTTGGGTACAGTAACAGGTATGGTGATGGTGTTTTTCAATATGGCTCAAAAATCAGGGGGCGCTATACAATTAATCGATTTATCAGTTGGTATGTACCAAGCCATGGTTACAACTGTAGGTGGACTTATTGTTGGAATTCTTGCCTATTTTGCATATAATTATTTAGTATCGCGTATCGACTCTGTAGTGCGAATTCTCGAAGCAAGAACTATGGAATTTCTTGATTTACTAAACGAACCGGCATAAATTGATGTGGTGATATGGTGATGTGTCAATGGTAAGAATAAGACAATCAATTTCCTAATTTCTTATTTTCTAATTTCTAACTTCTAATTTCTAACTTTAAAAAAAACATGGCATTAAAAAGAAGAAATAAAGTGGAAGCATCATTCTCGATGTCGTCCATGACCGATATAATTTTCCTCTTACTTATATTCTTTGTTATTTCATCAACTATGTCGTCGCCAAACGATATTAAGATAAATTTACCACAAAGCAAAGCTTCAACTACTACAAAACAAGTAATAGCAAAAGTTTCGATCGATAAAGATGGTAATTACTTCATTGCTGTAGGAAGTGACCAACCAGTTGCAATTGCAGCCGAGGCACTCGAAGCGCAAATAATGAATTTAGTAGCAAAAGATTCAAGCACCTACATAGCCCTTCATGCTGATCAGGAAATTGCTTACAAAGAGGTAGTTAAAGTACTCGACATTGCCAATCAGCACAAATTAAAATTAGTTATAGCTACAAAATCGACTGCAAAGTGAAAAAGTCAGAAGTATATGGTTTAACTGGTTCGATAATAATAACAGGAATACTGATTTTGTTATTGTTTCTAATTGTAATGCCTGGACTGAAGCAACCCGAAGATGAAGGAATAATGGTGAGTTTTGGCGAAGTGGATATGGGTGCAGGTAACACTCAAACGCCAACTACTGAACCTGTAATTAAGGAAACAACACCACCACCTGCTGCTCCAAAACCAGTAAAACAAGAGGTATTGACGCAGGATGACAACTCGCTTGCAATAGCTGAACAAAAGAAAAAAGACAAACGCGAGAAAGAAGCCGCTGAACGTTTACGTATAGAAGAACAACGTATTGCCAACGAAAAGAAAAAAGCACAGCAAGATGCCATTAATAAGGCAAATGAAATGAATGGACTTTTTGGAAATAGCAACTCAAAAGGAAGTGGAACTACTACAGGAGATGGGCGTCAGGGAAATCCAGCAGGATCAGGCAATTCGGGCGGCAATTCATGGTCGCTAAATGGTCGTTCACTAACAGGTTCATTAGTTCAACCAAGTTACGACAACGATGTGGAAGGTAGAATTACGGTTAATATACGTGTCGACGAAAATGGAAGTGTATTAAGCACATCAATTGGTTCACCTACAAATATATCGGATGCTGCTACTCGTAACGCAGCCATGTCGGCTGCCAAACGCACCCGTTTTTCGAGTGGCGATGGTGTTTCTACAGGATCAATTACCTATAATTTCAAACTTAGATAAATATGCACATTTATATTTTCCTTGCCGAAGGTTTTGAAGAAATCGAAGCTATTGCGCCTATAGATATTTTTCGTCGAGCTGACATTCTAGTAACAACCATTTCAATTACGGATAAAAAATCGGTAACAGGTGCTCATGGCATTACAGTTATGGCCGACAATATTTTTTCGGAACAAAAATTTGAGTACAACTGCTTTCTTTTTCTCCCAGGAGGCCTGCCTGGCACTACCAATTTAGATAATCACGAAGGTTTAAAGTTGTTGATTCAAGCACAAGCTAAAAGAGGAAATAAAATGGCTGCAATTTGCGCGGCACCATCGATACTTGGCAAATTAGGTATTTTACAAAATCAAGAAGCAATTTGTTATCCTGGCTTCGAAAAACATTTATTGCATGCAACACTTTCGAACAATGATGTTGTAAGCTCGAATAATATATTTACAGCAAAAGCAGCCGGAGCTGCCCTTGAGTTTGCTTTAACGATTGTAACTGATCTGAAAGGCAAAGCGATAGCTGATGCTATTCGCAGTGGAATGTTTATCAAATAAACATTTAGAACCTCACTCCTAACCGCACATCGGCATATTGAAAATGAATACGTTCCTTTACTCCTAATTTTGGGTATGAAGTGTAGCTGTATTGGACTTTTGCAAAATACTTCAGTTTTGACTTTGTATTAAAGTTCAAACCACCTTCGAACTGCGTTTGATGCCCCATAACACCACCAGGTTTACCGTCAATTTTCAATGTATTCAAAAACAAACCATAAGACACATAAGGTATAATTGGCTTATTTACAGCCAATTCGTGCCTGGTAGTCCAACCATAATTTAACATGGATATTCGTTTCGAACCACTATTGTCGGGCAGTATAACAGTATATCCCATTGGTACTGATAGAAAAACTGCAGGACGTTTTTTATTCAAACCACTTAGTTGCCAAGCATAATCGAACAAAAATCCGTAACCATGTGTAGCTGAATTAAGATAAGAATATGAGTTGTCAATTACCGAAAACAAATTACGATAACCAAACTCAAAACTATATTGTTTGGGCACTTTTACAATATTAATATATTTATATAAACTATCGGTTTTGTATAATTTGGTAGAACCAGTAATTGCATCCGGTTTTGTTGGAAAATTAGCAAATAAACTAGTTGAAAAAAAGCATGTTAGCAAAAAAAATGCTATTCTATAATTTGACATATTAATTGTATGAAATTTAGTTTTATGAGCAATACATTGCCCAATATTGAATACATAATTATGGCTAAGCACTTGATGAACCTAAGTATAAAAAAATAAGACACGTAACAAATGCTCTCACCATCAAAAACTGAGGGATAAATGTAGCAAATATTGCATTATCGAACATCATCATAACAAAAAAAAATAGTTGAGCCTTTTTGGGGACTCGAACCCCAGACCTATTCATTACGAATGAATTGCTCTACCAGCTGAGCTAAAAAGGCGTAAGATACAATTGCAAAGTTACATTTTTAATTCAAAGTCAACGATAAATATATGTTTTTTTACAAAAAAAATGATTAATCAGGAAACTACCTAACTAATCATTTTTGTTTCAAGTTGGTGGAGATTACCGGACTCGAACCGGTCACCTCGACACTGCCAGTGTCGCGCTCTAGCCAGATGAGCTAAACCCCCGTACTTGATTTCGAAATTGCGGTGCAAAGATACATAAGTTTTGGAAATTATGTGTATTTTTGTTGAAAATTTTTACACACATGCTAATATTTAATACCACTTACAAAGTATCAAGTTCTATTTCAAATAATTGGATTCAATGGGTACAAAAGTATCATATTCCATTTATGCTAACCAATAATATTTTTACAAATCCACAAATAGCAAAAATTGTAGGTAGCGATGATGAAGAGGGTATATCGTACTCCGTGCAGTTTAAAATTGCAGATATGCAAACCCTTATGAGTTGGCACAAAACCAATGCAGAAGCCTTTCAACATTCGTTTTCGAAAGAATTTGGAAGTGAAGTGCAGTTTTTTTCGACTGTACTCGAAATTGTTGAATAATGGAACGCGAAACAATTATACTCGGCATTGACCCTGGCACTACCATAATGGGCTACGGTATTCTGAAAGTGAATGGCAATAAAACGGAAATGCTTGCAATGGGAGTTTTGGATTTGAAAAAATATACAGATCATTACTTAAAATTGCAACGGATATTTGCACGTACACTTTCGCTTATCGATGAATTTCATCCTGATTGTTTGGCCATTGAAGCACCGTTTTTCGGAAAAAATGTGCAGTCGATGTTAAAACTCGGTCGTGCGCAAGGTGTGGCCATGTCTGCCGCATTGTATCGCGATATTCCAATTACAGAATATGCACCTTTGAAAATAAAAATGGCTATTACCGGAAGTGGAAGTGCATCCAAAGAACAGGTTGCAGATATGCTTCGCCGAAATTTGAATATTCCACAAGAACAAATGTTGCCACAACTCGATGCAACTGATGGATTAGCAGCCGCTTATTGTCATTTTTTACAAATGGGACGACCTCAATCGAGCAAAGCTTACACAGGATGGAAAGATTTCATTGCCAAGAATCCGGAAAGAAAGAGATGAATATTACGAATTAAATATTTTGAATTAAAACGAATAAGAACAACGAATTTTACGAATTAATTTCATCATCACATTATCGCATCAACACTTCAAAAAATGTATAAAATTCTATCCATAAATCCGGGTTCAACTTCCACAAAAATTGCTGTATATTATGAAGATACACTTCAATTTGACCACACCATTCGTCATACGAGTGAGGAGTTGTCTGTTTATAAAAATGTTTTTGATCAATATGAATTTCGAAAAAATATTATTTTAAAGACGCTACTTGAAAAGAACATTGATTTAAGTGAATTTTCGGCAATAGTTGGTCGTGGTGGATTGATGCGTCCGGTTGAGTCGGGCACTTATGAGGTTTGCGATGCTATGATTGAAGATATGAAAAGTGGTCATGAGCATGCAAGTAACCTTGGTGCTATGCTAGCACACGAAATTGCAAGTCAAATTAATGGTTGTATAGCATTAATTGCTGACCCAGTTGTAGTTGACGAATTGCAGGACGTGGCTCGCATAAGTGGGTTACCACAATTTCCACGTCGGTCGGTGTTTCATGCGTTGAATCACAAAGCTATCGGTCGAAAATATGCCAAAAGTATTGGTAGTAAATACGAAAAACTTAACTTGGTTATTGTACATTTAGGAGGTGGAATTTCGGTGGCAGCACATAGGCTCGGAAAAGTGATTGACACCAATCAAGCATTGGATGGTTTTGGTTCATTTTCGCCCGAACGAGCTGGGACTATTGATGCAGGTGCATTGATTAATATGTGTTTTTCGGGGGAATATAACAAAGAACAAATTCAGAAAATGCTTGTTGGGAAAGGTGGTTTGGTGGCACACATTGGCACCAACGATGCCAGAGAAGCTGCTATTAGAGCTACGAATGGTGATATACACGCTAAATTGATACTAGAAGCAATGGCTTACAATGTAAGCAAAGAAATTGGAGCTATGATTGCTGCTTTGGAAGGTAATGTAAATGCTGTTATTCTTACTGGAGGTATAGCACACAATATTTTTGTAGTAAATTATATCACTAAAATGATTTCATCCATTGCACATTTGGTTGTATATCCGGGCGAAGACGAAATGGAAGCTCTTGCTTATGCTGGATTACGAATTTTGCGAGGCGAAAAAGCAAAAAACTATGTGGAATCACGTTAAATTTATTACTTTTGCAAAAACTCAAATTTATGACAAAAATAATTTCCCCTTCCATGCTTTCGGCCGATTTTGGCAACCTACAAACTATGTGTGAAATGATAAATGCGAGTGAAGCTGAATGGCTGCATTTCGATGTTATGGATGGTGTGTTCGTTCCAAATATCTCGTTTGGATTCCCTGTGATTGAAGCAGTTAAAAAACATTGCCAAAAAATGCTCGATGTGCATATAATGATAGTTGAACCCGAAAAATATGTACAGCGTTTTGCAAAAGCTGGTGCCGGCATGCTTACTTTTCATTTCGAAGCAACGCAACAACCTGATAAAGTAATTGAATTAATACGAGCCGAAGGTATTCAAGTAGGAATTTGTATAAATCCGGATATTCCTGTAAAAGTACTTGAACCATTTATTAACAAAGTGGATATGGTGCTACTTATGTCTGTTTTTGCAGGTTTTGGAGGGCAAAAATTTATTGAAGAAACATACAATCGTATTGATGAATTGAAAGAAATGATAGACCGCTTAAATCCAAATTGTTTGATTGAAATCGACGGTGGTGTAACACTCGATAATGCGGCAAAACTTTATGCACATGGTGTAAATGTTTTGGTAGCGGGAAGTGCCGTTTACAATGCTCCGAACCCACAACAAATGATAATTGATTTGAAAAACGCACTTTAAGCTTCGCGTTAATTGGGTGCTGCGCACGTTATTTGCTTCGCGTTATTTGGGCTTCGCCGTTGTTTAGATATTATCTCAATTTCATAATTTCTTGATTTCTGAATTACTAAATATTAACTGAATGAATTTTTTGCAACGAACACCATTTTTTAGGCTATTCATAGCATTGGTGGCTGGCATTGTTTACTTTCGATATTTCGAAATATCAATATCAGCATTAATTGTTGCCTGTTTTTGTTCAGCAACCATCATAGTAGCTTCATTTTTTTTCAAGAAAACCGAAAATCAATTTCGGTTACGGTGGTTATTTGGTGTAGGCTCTTTTATGCTTTTGTTTATTCTAGGCTACTCACTAAGCTATATCAACGAATCCAAAGCCACATTCTCTCCTTTAAACCAACAACGCACTTTTATTGTAACAACCAAAACTGCTACACAAGAAAAACCAAAATCGTATAGATGCGAAGTTGAATTGAGTAAGGTATTAATTAATAATAATTGGGAAAATGCTCAAGGTAATGCAATTATTTATTTTGAGAAAAGTAATAAAGCCAAGCAGTTATTAATCAACGACAAACTTATTATCAGAACTACGTTTAAAACACCACCCGGAAAAGAAAATCCAGGAGGATTTGATTATGCAGCCTATCTAAAACAGAATGGAATTGGTGCTACAGCATATCTTAACGCTACTGATTGGTATAAAACCAATGAACATACAACATTCTCAATTGTACGACAAGCTAATATAGCACGTGCATATTTGCTTTCGATATACGAAAAATATGGCATTACGGATTATGAGTATGCTGTTTTGGCAGCACTCACTGTAGGTTATACCGACGACCTAAGTCCCGATTTACGTGCCAGTTACAGTGCTGCAGGCGCCATGCACATATTGTCGGTTAGCGGTTTACATGTTGGGATAGTTTACGTTGTAATTGCGTTTTTGCTTAGTTTTCTAAAAAAAAATAGATTTCAATTGCTTTTAAGAGCTGTTTTGATTGTTCTATTCTTATGGTCTTATGCTTTTATTACTGGTCTTTCACCTTCTGTAATTCGATCGGCTTTTATGTTTTCGTTTGTTGCCATTGGTACTTCGCTTGAGCGTAAATCACAGATTTACAACACGGTTTTCATGTCGGCTTTTGTAATGTTACTCATTGAGCCCAATTATTTATACAATATTGGATTTCAGTTGAGTTATACCGCAGTTTTAAGTATTGTTATTTTCCAAAAACCATTTGCCTCACTCCTACCCGTTCGCAGTAAATTAGCTGGTTGGTTCCGCGATTTACTAACCGTTTCCATAGCAGCTCAAATTGGAACCTTGCCATTTACATTGTTTTATTTTCAGCAGTTTCCAAATTATTTTTTACTTACAAACCTGATAGCAATACCATTATCGTCGATAATTATTTATTTAGCGATGGCTTTGCTGGGTATTTCGTCCATCCCCGTAGTGGCTTCTTCTGTAGCATTTATACTTAAATGGGCATTGTGGGCTCTTAATTTCTCCATTGTCAGTATTTATGAATTACCCTATTCTACATCCATTTTCACTTTGGATTTTATACAAATGCTACTTTTTGTTACAGCAATAACCTGCATTACAATGTATTTTTATACAAAAAATGCTAAATCAATAATATTAGGTTTAATGGCGGTTATGGGAATTTTGGGAATTTCATTGCAAGTAATTTGCAGCACCTCTCAAACTAATAAAATAATAGTTTATGCTTCGCAAAAGCACACACATATTAACTTTATCGAAAAGGGCAAAAATTATATTTTCACAAATAACGAAGAAGAATTAAATAAAATTGCATTGCTTTACTGGAGGCAACATAAAATTGGAGAAACAAAAAACATCAACGAAACCAATTATTTTCGGAATAATTATGTGTTTTTTGCAACTAAAAAAATTGCTATAGCTAAAAATGAATTTTGGACTAAAAAATCACTCGCCTCGCCATTATCAGTTGATTTATTGATAATTGGCAATAAACTAAAACCAAAAGCGAAATATCTTTTTGAAAACATAAAACCAAAATTAGTAGTTGTGGATAAAACAATTTCGGCCTGGTATACCGAAAGTATTCGAAAAGCTTGCTCCGAAAAATCAATTGCATTTTATTCCGTTGCCGAAAGTGGTGCTTATGTTTACAGCAAAAATGATTAAAAAATCACTTTTTTTTGCTACTTTTGTACTCAAATAATAATGGACAAAAATGATTTCGAAAATTATAGCTGAAGACCTGATTCACAAGACTCAAAAGGAGTTGAACAAGGCCGAAAAAATAGTGATTGTGGTTCATGTAGGCCCCGATGGCGATGCTATGGGTTCTTCGTTAGGTTTATGGCATTATTTAATGACGATTGAAAAAGAGCCTACTATAATTGTTCCAACTACATTTCCAAACTTTTTGAAATGGATGCCAGGTTCTGAAAACGTTATGGTTTACGAAGAAAAAAAAGAAGCATGCGAACAAATTATTGCGAATTCTGAATTAATTTTCACGCTCGACTTTAATGTCCCAAACCGTATGGCTAAAATGGAAGCTGCCATTATGAATGCCCCAGCTCCAAAGATTTTAGTAGACCACCATTTACATCCGGGCAATTATGCCAAGGTTACTATCTCTTACCCCGAAATATCATCGACCAGCGAGTTGGTTTTCAGACTTATATGCCGACTAGGTGATTTTTCGAAAATAAATTTAGCTTGTGCCGAATGTATCTATACTGGCATGATGACCGATACAGGTGCTTTTACATACAACTCTAATAAACCTGAAATTTACACCATTATCAACGAATTGATAAAACTTGGTGTAGATAAAGATGACATTTACCGTCGCGTTTTCAACAACTATTCGGCCGACCGCCTACGACTGATGGGATATGCACTTTATAAAAAAATGAAGATTTATCCGGAAT